>Ga0209755_10000315_pt1 | contig 92144 bp, 88 predicted proteins | sample TergutCo191P1_FD_187301 | JGI IMG/M metagenome (GOLD analysis project Ga0209755, IMG submission 187301) | Cornitermes sp. P1 segment gut microbial communities from Petit-Saut dam, French Guiana - Co191P1 (SPAdes) (version 2) | ecosystem: Host-associated > Arthropoda: Insects > Digestive system... | reverse complement strand
TGTTTGAGCAACAGCGCGGGCGTAGCTCGTGCGTATTGCGAGTTGCGATTTGCCGTAGAAAACAATTATCAGCCCTTACTCCGGATGCTCTAGGGGACTACCCCTTAACGAGACAACCCCTTTATCCTTTATTGCTTTTCTTTGCTCTTAAAATTCTCCTCCATTTTTGTTTCGTTAGAAATAAGCTCGTCAAGGAACTTTTTAACTTTCTCCACATCATTAGTACCTTCCGCAATTTCTCGCACCATTTTTAATATTGATTTAAACTGATAATCCGTCATAATTTCTTCCTCCCTTGCAACATATCCGTACATGATATATAAACCTCCTTTACATTTATTGTAGCGTATTTCCAGAATTTTTGCTATACTTCGGGCAGAGGTGATCTTTCCAATGATACATTCACTGCAATCAGACATTCTTTACGCAGAAATAAACGAGAAAGGCGCGGAACTAAGCCGCCTATGCTCAAAAAAAACCAACACCGAATACCTATGGCATGGCGACCCCAAAATATGGGCACAGCAGGCGCCGGTCTTATTCCCTATCGTAGGCCGCCTAAAAGACGGTAAATACTCCTACGCGGGCAAAAGCTACCAAATGCCGCCCCATGGCTTTGCGTCAAGCGCGCCCTTCTCGGTAGAGCGCACTGTCGATAACAGCCTGATCTTTAGCTACAGCGACACAAAAGAAACACGAGCAATATACCCATTCGCCTTCACCTTCAATGTAATCTTCACCCTAAAATGGAACGTAATCGAAACCATCTATGAGGTAGAAAATAAATCTGCCGGGCCCATGTACTTCTCCTTCGGCTCTCACGAGGCCTACTCTTGCCCGCGTTTTGAAGGCGAGCGCTTTGACGACTATTATCTGGAATTCGATTACGATAACACATACCAAAGCCATATGGTATCGCCAAACGGCCTTTTAACCAATGAAGCTTATCCGGTAATAGAAAGCGGCCGCAAAATCCCCCTTAGCTACGATCTGTTTAAAAATGACTCTCTGGTATTTGTGGATATTCCGAGCGGAAAGATAGCGCTGGGCTCAAATAAATCCGCCCATCGCGTAGAAATCGAATACGACGACGCGCCCAATCTTGTGCTATGGACAAAGCCGGGTGCGCCATATATCTGCATAGAGCCCTGGCACGGCCTGCCTGATTTTGAGGACAGCGACGGGCAATTAACCAACAAGCAAGGCATTATTTCTCTGGAAAAAGGCACAGCCTTTAGCTGGCGTCACACGGTCAGTATATACGAGAAACAAGGAGAAAAATTATGAAACTACAATATTTAGGAACAGCGGCCGCCGAGGGCTGGCCGGGCTTGTTTTGCAACTGCGAGCGTTGCGAAACGGCGCGTTTACTTGGCCGCAAGAACATACGCACCCGTTCTCAGGCAGTAATATACGCCGACGGGATAGGCCAGGGCGGCGTAGACGATATTCTACTAATTGATCTACCGCCGGATACTTATATGCATGTTCTACAGCACGGCCTACGGCTCGACAGAATAGGCCATCTGATAGTAACCCACAGCCACAACGACCACTTCACACCATCAGAACTAGAATACCGCGGCGAAGTATACGCCAACCCCGTACCAAGCTTTCCGCTAAACATATACGGGAACGACAAAGTACACGAGCGCCTAAAGCAAAGCGAATGGCCCTCCGGCATAGAGTACACGATGGTAGAAAGCTTTGTCCCCTTCGGGGCCGGCGCCTATGTAGTAACGCCCCTACCGGCGCTACACGACCGGGAGGAACGCTGTTACATTTACATGATAGAACATGGCGGAAAGCGCATACTATACGGGAACGACACAGGAATTTTCCCGGAAGAAACCTTTGAATTTTTGGCCGGGAAGCCCTTCGATCTAGTAAGCCTAGACTGTACCAGCGGCGATAAAAGCGAGGGAACAAACCACATGGGCTTGCCGGACGCAGTAGACGTAAAGCGCCGTCTGGATTCCATCGCTTGTTTAAAGCCGACAACAAAGATTGTACTGCATCATTTTTCGCATAACGGCGGCCCATGCTACGATGCAATGGTAGAGCTGGCCGCGGCCTATAATATGGAAGTTTCTTATGATGGAGGTATTTGGGATGTTTAAGAAGATTTTACCATTATTTTTGTTATTAGCGATGTTTTCTGTACCTGTATACGCCTCGGCGCCCAGGGAGATACAATACAGCCATGCGCTTTCCAGGGCCATAACGCGTTCTTTGGACATTTCGCCGCTTGAAAGGGAAAGCAGAGCAGCCCGCGCCCTAGCCGACGAACTGCGGGATCAGCGTGCCAACTTGCCAAACCTTGATAACGAAGAAGCCGACGAGCTTTACGGCCAAAGGCTGGCCGCCTTAGCAGAGGCCGGTCGCCTACAAAGAGAGGCCGATGCCGCCAGGTTCCAGCTAGAATTAAGACTGCGCAATCAACTAGCGGCCATAGCAGGCATTGAATCAAATATAGCGCTACTAGAAAACAATCTGGTTTTACAAGAAAGAATGATGGAGCAAATGGAATTGCGCCATTATCACGGAATGGTAAGCGAAGCAGAGCTACGCGAGACCGAACACACAGTTGAGCAGACAAAGTTGAATTTAGAAATGCTACAATTAAATTTACAAAACGAGCGTCAGAATTTAAACCGCCTAATACACCAGCCAATAACCGCAAATATCAGGGTAGTTTACGATGTTAATAACCTTGAGCCGATACCGGAAAACATTAGAGAAGCCCGGCAAATACAGCGTATGGTAGCCCAAGATCACGACGTACAGCATTGGCAAGAGCAAGTAAGCGTACGCCGCCACGAATGGCAAAGCCAGCTAAACGACCCGGAAGTAAACAACACCCGTTACAGAAGAATGCAACATCAACTAGCAACGCTAGAGCGAAACATAGCAGAGCGCCAAGCAGAATTGAACGTACGTAATAATTTAACAGAATGGGAAAGGCTATTAGAAGAAGAACAAGCCGCCCTAGCAGATTTAGCGCAAGCGCAGGCAGACTATGAGGATATGCAAAACCGCCTAGAAGCCGGCTTTGTAACACAAATTCAAGTAGATATGGTAGCTATGGGCTTAGCCGCCCAGGAATCCGCACTGGCCAGCCTTAGTTATGATTTTTGGATTGCCAGGTTAAGGGTGGAACGGCCGTATATGAGGTAGATAATAGGTAACTAGTTAGCCGCTTTTAGAATATTTATGTCTTTAGAATGGCTTGTTACTACAGCTTTAATTACTGAAACATCATCTTGCAAGTCTTGTACGGCATTGGGTAAAGGTTCAAGCTTATCAAATACAAGAGCATAACCTTCACCCAATGCCCTTAGATATTGACCATGCTCAACTTCAATTGTAGCTACGCTTTGGCTTATGCGGGTTGTTTCGGTTTCGAGTTTGTCAAATCGCCGGTTGGTTTCGGTTTCAAACTTATCAAGCCGCTGGTTGGTTTCAGCTTGACCTTGTTTCAACTCGTTAAGCTCGCTAAAGATTTTTTCCTGGGTTTTATCCATTTCTTGTAGGCTTTTGGCCATTTCCTGTTGGTTTTTGTCTATTTCTTGCAAGTTTCTAGCCATTTCCTGCTGACTTTCTAAAATCTGACGTATTAATTCCTCGTCGTTCATGTGTGTATAAACCCCCTTCACGATCCACTTAATAAAATATATCATATTTGCATAACAGTTATCAATATAAAAAAAGCGATAGTCGCTCCTACCAAGTAGTAAGGCGACTATCTTATTTGCCACAAACCCTTAATTAACAGCCTTAACCAAATCCCCACGGCTAGGGGCTTCCCCTGTATGCAGAAAATGAGTAACAGCCGCGTTCGCCGTATACAAGCGTTCGGTAATATCAAGCTCGGCCAATGTAGCCGCTATATAACCGCCGTTAAATGTATCACCTGCCCCGGCGGTTCTTACCGGCTTTTCTACATATCCCTGCGGAATCTTCACAAAGCCCTCTGTTCTGGTAGCCGCGGCCGCGAAATGCGGCGTATGGATTACCAGCTCCTCTAGCCCGGCGCGTTCGCGTACTATGTCGGCTTTTTCTACTTGCTCAAAGCTTTCGCCGTATAGCGAAAATAGCGCCGCGCCCTCGTGTTCGTTTACGCTTAGGGTCATTGGCATTTTATCATTCATAAAGCTTAGGCCTTTTAATGTATGCTCCAAAGAGCTTTTGTCCCGCTTGCTGACGTCCGCAAAGTCGAAGAAGAAACGGCGCTTTTTGCCGTCATCCTTTAGCAACATATATATTTGCGAAACTATATCGTCAAAGACCGGCAATAACGACCAATAACCCACACCGATAATGTCAGACTCTACCAATATTTTATCTAGCTCGGCCTTGCCTACGCCGTTTACTACGCGTTCCCAGCTCATTTTATGTAATGCTTCCATATCCGTCATCAGTATCTTACCATCGGCGAATTCCAAAACATACGTTATAGCCGGGTCACCCACTGAAATCATGCGGCTTATTTTCGCCAGCGGCTCAAATAGCGGGTCTAGCTGATCTTTGCCGAAAATACCGGCCATTGTGGTTTCAACACCAAGACTGGCCGCGGCATAACCGATATTTGCCGTAAAACCGCCGAATGCACGGCGCTTCTTAATAAGCTCTATGCCCATGCCGCCGCTTCCTACCTTGTTTATACGCTCGGCAAACTGGGTCATTTTGCTAAGAAGCGTAAAATCACTGGCCGATGCTCTTGAACCCACCATTTCCCATACTTCATCCACAAATCCGTCCGCAAACATGGATATTTTACCGCCCGATTTTTCGAGACGTTCCGCAATTTTTTTTACATCCATAATTAATAGCTCCCCCTATTTAAAATTCACACTAAAGCCAAAATCTAGGCTACCGAAAGCCGGTACCTTAACATCGTAGCCATTTTTAATCTCCTCGGCGCGGCCTCTTATAAAGTGCGTGCATGGCTCTACCCCCAAGGCATAGTCGCCGGAGCGCATACATTTCCAGGTAGATAACACCGGAAGCTGTTCGCGCTTATATTGTACCTCTGCGCTTATTTGCAGTTTCGGGTTGGTTATGCGTACCTTTGGCTCTTCCTCCTCTGTCATGCAGAAGAATACATACTCGTCCACCCCGTCTTGCGGCGCGGTAAAGTTAGGTAAAGTATCCAGCGCCGCTTCCGCCGCCGGGGTACGTCCGCTTAGTTTTCCTGGCGGTAGCTCATATTTTAGTCCTTCGTCCAAAAACGGATAGCCGAAGTTAATATGATACAACAAGAAAATAAACTCGGGATCGCATGTTAAATTGCGTACTTGATCGTTTACAGTTATCTTGGCGCCGTCTATTGGCACTGTTATTGTACGCTCCATTTCCAGGCGATAGCCAAATAGCTTAGTCTCGCGGGCGGTGCCTGTTATTATAATGTTGCCGTCTTTTTCGCAGATATTAACTTGCTCTACCGGCGTTTGGCCTATTCTACCGTGGAATGGGAAAAACTCGCCGTCTATTTCGCAGTTTGGCCCAGAATTTCTTATCCCGCAGGTTCCTAAAAAGCCGCCTTGCCAATATTGCAAAAAGCTGTCCGTTTCAGGAAAGTCCAGCGCTGTTAAGCCGTTTTTGCTCAAAAAGGCCATGTTTACACCCTTGTATTCCAGGTCTAATATATCCAGGCATTTATCTTCCATGAAGGTGGCGCGCAGACCGCCCATTGTTTTAAGCTCTATTAGCTTTTGACCAACACCACGGCCTTGGGCTACTGTCACTCGCCTTGTACCATAGACTGCATCTGGGTTACAACGTCTTAATAAATCTTCACGCTTCATTGTAAAACCTCCTATTGTAGTAAACTGGCGGGTACGTTTTTGCGCTGACAGTATTCTTCCCATACCGCCTGCCATGGCATGGTCTTTAGCTCTTCCATCATCATAAGGCGCTTGCTAAAATCAAAGTTATGCTCTGCCTCGCGTAGCTTGTTGTATGGCTCAAGTAGTGCAAATAGCAAGGCTTTACGCAGATTTCTGGTGCCTATTACCCAGGCTGTTATTCTGTCTATTGAACCGTCAAAGAAATCTAGGCCAAAGTGTACGCGGTCTAATAGATTGTGCCGTATTACCTCTTGGGCTATGTTGATGATTTCGGTATCTAACATAACCACATGGTCGCTATCCCAGCGCACCGGGCGCGATACGTGCAGTAACATTTTTTCTACGAACAGCGACACAGCGGTAATTTTTGTCGATATGTATTCCAGCGGGTGAAAATGCCCGGCGTCCAGGCATAAAGCTATTTTGCGGCTTGCGGCGTAGCCCATATAAAATTCGTGGCTGCCTGTGGTGTAGCTCTCCACGCCTATGCCGAACAGCTTGCTTTCTACCGCGTCTAAGTGATATTTTGTATCTATCTTTTCCGCAAAAGTAGCGTCTAAGGCCTCTAGCAAGCGCTGGCGTGGGCTTAATTGGTCTGCCGGAACATCCTTGAAGCCGTCTGCTATCCACAGATTACAGACTGAAACTTGCCCTAGCTCTTTCCCGAAATACTCGCTAATTTTACGGCTACGTTTGCAGTGTTCTATCCAAAATTCCCGTATAGCCTTGTCCGGATGGCTAAGTGTTAAGCCCTCCCCGGCTTTTGCGTGGGAAAATAAAGTTGGGTTGAAGTCTAAACCCAAGTTATTCTCTTTAGCCCAGTCTACCCAGGCCTTAAAGTGCTTTGGCTCAATAGCGTTGCGGTCTACGCCCTTTACATCGCCGTACATGGCGTGAAGGTTTGCTTTGGCCGCGCCCGGAATCATCGCTATTGCCTTTAGCATCATGCTACGCAATTCCTCTGCGCTTTTTGCCTTGCCGGGATGGTTACCCGTGCTTTGTATGCCGCCGGATAGCGCTGTATCGTTATCCTCAAAGCCGCCTACATCGTCCCCCTGCCAGCAGTGTATGGATATGGGAATACCGTCAAGCTTATTTAAAACTTGCTCCGTATCCACGCCAATGGCGGCGTAGCGTTCTTTTGCGTTATTATATACACCCATCAAATACCTCCTATTAAAATCCCCGCATTAGCGGGGATTTTATTGCTTATATTAGATTTTTCCGTCGTCAGCCCATTTTTTAGCGAAGTCCATAACCTCTGCGTAGGTGGGGCTTTTGGCGTTTCGTACATAAAAGCCGGAAGTACAAACACCCAAGGTGATAGAATCCACAGGACTAAGCCCAAGTGATTGCCCTAAACAGAAGCCAGAGTTAAAGTTATCGCCGGCGCCTGTTGTAAGTTTAGGCTTTTCGCAGTATGGGCCTTCTACCTCGTAGTATTCGCCGTCTATGCAACAGCAGGCTTCCTTTACCGGATGCACTACTAGGCAGTATATGCCCAACTTTTTGTAGACCGCTATTGTGGTATTTTTAAGACCTTCATCTTTAAGGCCAAATACCTCTGCTATTTCAAATAGTTCCTTCTCGTTAAGACCTAAAACTGCGCGGAATTTACTTTCAAATTTACCTATTAACTGCATAGCTTCCAAAATATCTTGCTTGGTGCGTTTTTCTGGGTCGGCCAGGTCGAAAAAGGCTAAAGGCTTAACAGCTCTATCGGCCATAAGCGGGAACACTTCTTCAATTAGGCCTTTCCAGATATGGCTCATATAAGGTACCATAGTCCAGTTTTCCATGCCGAACAGATCGCATTTATCTATCATGGCGGCTATTTCTTTTGGGCTACCTACCATTTCTTTGAAGCGCGCCCAGGTGATTTCGTTTAGTACGGTTATTTTGCCCATCAGCAGTTTGCCGTCGTCGAATTCCAGCGCGTGGGTATGGCCTGGGTCGCATAGGCTTATTACCTTTTCGCATTTAGCGGCCATATCTTCAAATACGCTGTGGACAGGATTGCCCAGGGCGCCGATATAAGTAAGCTTAACGCCGTAAGATAGCAGGGCGTTTGAAAGTATTGGGCCGTTGCCGCCCAGTTTTAGCATTTGCGGAACCATTTCGATGTTTGTGCTAAGACCTGCGGCGCGGGTTATGCGCTCGCCCAATGCGGCCAGGCTCGGAATTTTTGTAAAGTTATTAAAATCCTGCCTTTGGTCTACCAGATGGACAATTTCGTCCACAAAGCCGTCCAAGCCCATAATCATGGACAAATTTTGACCCTTCTTTGCCTCTAGTGATTTGTAGAGGTTTTGCAAATTTTCTTTCATTAAAATTCCTCCTTTTTTTTACCATGCATATAATCGTTTAAATGTTTTGCTATTATTATAAAAGCCGTCTGAGGTACTTATTTCACCAACGACTGTTCTGGCAATTTCCTCTATAAAAGTGCGGAACGATTGCACGGCAATTTCCAGTTCCTTATCGTGATAGGCGGCCATTGTTGATACTGAGGTCTGCGATTTCACCAAAAATTCGTCCGGCCTAGAGTCGGGTTTTGCGGCGTCTGGCAAGATAAAGTAAATATCAAACTTTGCGGGATTGCCGAAAACTGCATCGGTTTCGGCAACAATATTTTGTAAGGCTTCGTCGGTAAGAAGGTCAGTTTTTTCGACAGCCTTAATTTTAGCAACAAAATCATATACCATTGTAGTTTCCCCCTACATTAATAATTTCGGATCATTTTAATCATGCCTTGCTTTAGGTTATATAGATGCTGCGATAGGTCAACCGGGAACAGATGCGGCCTGGTTAGGCGTTTATGTTCGTCCCACAGGGTATCCCGTTCCTTTATCGCCATTTCGCGAATCTCCATAACAGAGCGCGGCTTATGCACACAGCGGCCTTCTATAAAGACAGGCTCTAGCAGTTCACGCAAATCGAATTCCCCGGCTTTTAGGGTCATTCGCTTCCACGGCGCCAGCGGGTCAAAGATTGTTAGATCGCGGTCTGTGTGGATTATTTCGTCCATTAGTGTTACCAGGTCGGCTTTTACTTTGCCTGTATTTTTATCGTAAAAGCGATATAGTTTCTTCTCGCCCGGGTTGGTTGTTTTTATTTGGTTTTCTGACAGTTTCATACGCGGAACCCAGTGGCCGTCCTCGTCTGTTTCTGCCGCCAGTTTATATACGCCGCCAAAGGCCGGATAGTCTTTTGAAGTAATTAGATGGGTGCCTACCCCCCACACGTTTATTTGGGCGCCTTGGGCTTTTAGGTCTGTTATTACATACTCGTCCAGGTCGCCGGACGCGCTTATGCGGGCTTCCGGAAAGCCAGCTTCGTCCAACATTTTGCGGGCTTCTTTTGAAAGGTAGGCCAAGTCTCCGCTATCCAAGCGTATTCCGTAGCGTTTTAGTTCGCCTCCGTTATTTTTTATCTCTTGGAGGATTTTTATTGCGTTTGGTACGCCGGAACGCAATGTATCGTATGTATCTACCAGCAGGGTAAAGTCTTGCGGGTAAACTTCGGTATATTTGCGGAAAGCTTCAAGCTCGCTTTCGTGGCTCATTACCCAGCTATGCGCGTGTGTGCCGCCCACCGGAATATCGAAGCGTTTACCCGCCAATGCATTGCTGGTACCGTGGCACCCGCCTATCATGGCGGCTCTTGCCCCGTACAGTCCGGCGTCGGGCCCCTGGGCGCGGCGCAAACCAAACTCCAACACAACATCGCCCTGTGCCGCCCACACTACGCGTGCCGCCTTGGTTGCTATCAGACTTTGGTGGTTAATTATATTTAGCAGGGCTGTTTCTATCAGTTGGGCTTCCATTATTGGCGCTTTTACGCGAATCAAGGGTTCGTTGGGGAACACGACTGTTCCCTCCGGAATCGCGTAAATATCGCCGCTGAATTTGAAGCCTTTTAGGTAGTCTATGAAGCTTTCGCTGAATACGCCTCTATCGTGTAGGTATTTTGCGTCCTCTTCTGAGAAGTGGAGGTTTTTTATATAGTGGACAACCTGTTCTAGGCCGGCCATTACGGCGTAGCCGTTTTGGTGGGGGTTTTCTCGGTAGAATAGGTCGAAGATTGCTTTTTGGGGGCGTCTGCCGGATTTTTGGGCGTGGTGGTAGGCGTTCATCATTGTTAGTTCGTAGAAGTCGGTTAATAGGGTCAGGTTTTCCATGCGGGGGCTTGCTCCCTTGCGTTTTATTGGTGGCGTTGAGGCTCAACGCCCTTTTTTATTCCGCTTCAACAGAAGCAACCACAAACGCACTATCCCAGGCTATATTCCCGAAACCGTCCATCTGATCATCCTGCTTCTTACTCTCATCAAGCACTCCATAAGGGAAACACGCTCTAACCTCATCACCAGTCATCTTCTCTTGCTCCATCAACTGATTAGAAATCTTATGCAGTACCTCCATATGCTCTGTAAGTATCCGCATTGCTTCGGTATAAGCATCTTCCACTAAACGCTTGATCTCATTATCTATCATAGAAGCCACTTGCTCACCATAATTACGTGTATGGGCAAAATCGCGGCCAAGGAAAACCTCTTCATTGTCGTTGCCCAACTGAATGGGCCCTACAACCTCGCTCATGCCATACCTTACTACCATGTTGCGGGCTATGCCGGTGGCTCGTTCTATATCGTTAGATGCGCCTGTTGTTATATCCTTAATGACCAAGGTTTCGGCGGCGCGGCCACCTAATAGCGCAATTATATCTTGCTCCATTTTCTTTTTGGTCGTGTACTGCCTATCCTCTTTAGGAAGCGGCATGGTGTAGCCACCAGCCATTCCTGTCGGGATTATAGAAACTATGTGGGTCAGGTCAAGCTCACTTAACAATTCAAACATGATGGCATGGCCAGCCTCATGGTAGGCTGTTATGCGGCGCTCTTTATCTGATATTACGCGGCTCTTCTTCTCTGTACCAATGCCAACTTTTACGAAGGAACGCCTAATATGCTCATTTTCAATAGCCTTCTTATTTTCGCGTGCGGCCAATAGGGCGGATTCATTTAGAAGATTCTCTAAATCTGCTGGGGTGAATCCGGCTGTTGTTTGCGCTACTTGCTTGAAGTCAACATCCTTCGCTAACTGTTTGCCCTCCGCGTGAACATGTAATACGGCCTCGCGGCCTTTTACATCTGGGCGGTTTACTACCACCCGTCTATCGAAGCGGCCTGGGCGCAGTAGCGCCGGGTCAAGAATATCTGGCCGGTTTGTTGCGGCCAGTATTATAACGCCCTCGTTGGTTCCGAAGCCGTCCATCTCTACTAGTAGCTGGTTTAGAGTTTGCTCGCGCTCGTCGTGGCCGCCGCCTAAACCTGCGCCGCGCTTGCGGCCTACAGCGTCAATTTCGTCTATAAATACTATGCTGGCCGGGTTGCGCTTCGCTTGCTCAAATAGATCACGCACGCGTGATGCACCCACACCTACGAACATTTCAACAAAATCCGAACCGGATATACTGTAGAAAGGTACATCGGCCTCGCCAGCCACGGCCTTGGCTATGTGGGTCTTTCCGGTACCGGGCGGGCCTACTAGTAGCACACCACGCGGAATACGAGCGCCTATGTCTACGTACTTTTTTGGATTTTTTAGGAAATCTACAATTTCTGTTAGTTCCGACTTTTCTTCTTCTAAGCCTGCCACTTGGGCGAAGGTCACTTTGTTTTTGGGGTCAACGGTCACTCTGGCCTTGCTTTTGCCAAAGGACATCATTCTGCCGCCGCCACCACCTGCACCGTGCATCTGCCGCATAATAAAAATTAGCATACAAACGGTAATCAGCAGAAAAATGAAGGTGGGCAGTAGCTGAATAAACCACGGGGTGCGCGGCGTGGGCGATACATCGAAAAAGCTAAGCTGGTCTGAACGCAAATATTCATGCGCCAGAGCCATAAAGGTGTCCACACTTGGGATGTTTACTATCCTTTCCCCAATTTCGCCCCTAAGCTCGATGTGTACGCGTGCGGCGTTACCTACGTCTGTTTCGCGCACTAAGTTGGCCTGTACAATGTTCCCCAGGCGCAGATCGTTTAGCATGTCTGCGTAAGTATAAGGTGGTGGCGGTATAACCGGCGGTGTTACCAGCCTAAGCGCCGATACCACAAATAAAATAGTCAGAAAAATGACCAGATATAGGCTAAGATTTTTAGCGTTCTTATTATTCAAAATTAACCCCTTTCCCTATAGGTGCAAAACTCCGATGTACGGCAGATTACGGTAAAGCTGTGCGTAATCCAGACCGTAGCCTACTACAAATTTATCTGGAATACTAAAGCCTGTAAAGTCGGCTTCAATATCATGTACAACGCGGCGATCCGGCTTATCCAGCAGACAACATACTCTAAAGGACGCTGGGTTTTTGTCTAAAATATGTTGCTTTAAAAAAGCCAGCGTGTAACCGGTATCCAAAATATCTTCAATAAGCAGTATATGTTTACCTTTCGGATCAAACTCCAATTCTTTGGTGATGCGCACTCTGCCTGTAGAGGCGGTGCCGTCGCCGTAGCTAGAAGTGCCGATAAAATCAAAATCGACAGGAGCTTCTATTTGCCTTGCCAAGTCTGCCATAAATATCATGGCACCTTTTAGCGCGCATACTAGGGTGACTGTCTTATCTTTATAAACGGCGTTAATTTCGGTAGCCAGGTCTAATACGCGCTGACGTATGGCCTCCTCCGACACTAACATACTAATGGTTTCCTTCATGAGTACCGTCTCCTATTGTTACTTTCAGTAGTTTACAGCCGGGTTCCGCCGGGAACGCAGCACTTGTACGACCGTTTTCAGTCACTATCCAAAGGATGTCGCTCCCGCAGGCCAGTAGCGGAATACTGTCTCGCAAATCCCGTGGAATTTTAAGATCGCAAAACTCGTCGCTCAATTTCTTTCTGCCAAGGCCGCCGATATAGATACGGTCGCCCGGCAAGCGACTACGAATTTGCAAGCTCCCCCTAATTTTATCATAGTTAAAATATTTCGTACATATTTCTAGGATTTTTTCCTGAGAATTTGTACAAGCTTTTTCTATGGATACTTGTACATATTTACCTATGGCAGGAACGAACAGCGGGTTATCTGGCGTTATTTCCAGGCAAAATGTATCATTTATTTTGTTATTGTCGGAATAAATCAGCAAATAGCCATATTCTCGCCGTGCGCGGAGCTTTGATGGTAAATGTACTTCTTTACCACTTTGTTTGCCTAATAGTGCTTCAATTTGGCTTATATGGCTTTGGGATACATCCCGCAGGCCGGAAATTAGGCTTAAAGCCTGACGAATAGCGCGTTTTTGCAAGGCGGGCGGGGCGGCTAAAAGCTTTTTTATGTCAAGTTTTACGACATTTTCGTGTGGGAAAATGCAATTTTTGAAAAAATCGGCGCATAAGCTGGAGAGTAATTCTTCGTCGTCACGGAGTAGCGCGGCACTTTTTGCTAGGTGGTTTATGATTTGTGGGTTTATTTTTTGTAGGGAGGGTAAGATTTTATGTCTTACGCGGTTGCGTTGGTAGTCTGTATTGAAGTTGCTTGAATCTGTGCGGTATGGACGCTTGCGCTCGTTTAGGTAGCTTTCGATAGAGTCGCGGCTGGTGTTAATTAAAGGACGGATAAGGATAAAGCTCTTATCCGTCCGTACGGGTGGTATGCCCTTTAAGCCGGCTAAGCCCGTGCCGCGGCATAGGCGCAGTAGCAGAGTTTCGGCGTTATCGTTTTGGTTGTGCCCTAGGGCTATTTTGTTTGCGCCGCATTCTTCGGCCGCCTTGTATAGGTAAGAGTAACGGGCTAACCTGGCGGCTTCTTCGCTGTTTTTCATCTTTGCGGAATAGTAGAAGAGTGGCAGATTTAATTCTTGGCAGATATTTTTTACAAAGTCGGCGTCTTTATCAGATTCTTCCCCGCGCAGATTATGATTAACATGTATAACATATATGTTTAGTAGGTATTCATTTTGCAGATCAAGAAGCCCGTAAAGTAGGGCAAGGGAATCTGCCCCGCCGGACACAGCCGCCAGAACGCGATCACCTTTATTTAACATTTGGTATTTTTGGATGGTTGGTAGAAAAAGCATATTACCCCTTCTGAGCAACAGCCATGGCCACTGCAAAGGTTTTGCAGTGGGATATGCTGACATCTATTTTGGTGATACCGGCGGCGCTTGCTATTTTAGCGGCGCCGTTGTGTAAAATTACCTCTGGTTTGCCGGCTTTGTTGTGTTTTATTTCTATGGCAGACGGCCAGAAGCCAGTGAAACCTGTGCCTAGGGCTTTGGCTACGGCTTCCTTTGCGGCAAAGTGACCTGCCAGGTTTTCTGGCTTTGTGCAGGTTTGTTGTTCGCTTGCTGCGTAACAGCGGAATAGAAAGCGCTGGCTATATTTTTGGAAGCGGCTTATTTCTATTATATCTGTGCCTATGCCTTGTATTTGGGAAAGGTTCACGGTTTATGCTCCTTTAAAACATCATAAAAAACGGCACTACTAAACTAATCAGCAAAATCAAGGCTAGGCCGCCCGCTACTATAGTCGCTATTAATCTTTTATGTTTGCGTAGTTTATTTCCCATAAATTTTTCTCCTTTTTTTGATGTCCTTTATGAAGCGCGAAGGCTCTACATTTTTTTCGTGCCGTTTCTTTATAACAGAAATATACAGATCATGTCTAGCCCGTGTTGCGCCCACATAGAACAGCCGTCGTTCCTCTTCAAGCTCGGCGGCGGTTTTACTGCGTTCGTGAGGGATTAGGCCTTCTACCGCACCGGCTATGTAAACTGTATCGAACTCAAGACCCTTGGCGCTGTGCATGGTGGTTAGGGTTACGCGCCCGCCTTCTTGCTGGCTTGCGTTTTTATTTTTAATGGCTTCTTCGGCGTGCGCCATAAAATCTTCCGGCTCTGGGAAGGCGGCGGCCGCCTCTTGAATTTCTGCGGCTATTTCGTATAGCCCGGCCGGGTTTAGTTTACGGTATTCGCAGTAGTCTTTAATATGACCGTCGTAGCCAGCTTTTTTGCGGATAAAGTTAATGGCCCCTGCCGTTTCGCGCTTGGCTATGAGTGCTAAATCCATTACCAATTCCTCTATGCCTTGCATTTGCGCGTTGTTTAACATGCCGCTTTCTGGGTACCAGCGCAAAATATCCTGCTTATCTTGCCGCGCCTTTTGCAAAAAAGCTTTGCTGATGTAGCGGAAGGGCTTGTTGATTATACGCTCGGTATCCTGTGCGCTACCTATGCCGCAACTTAAACGCAGATAGGCAAATATATCTTGCGCTATCCAGTGTTCGTAAATTACAGATGCCTCGTCCTTTACTACATAGGGGATGTTGTTTTGCATAAAAACATCTACGAAGGCGCGTGCTTGCATGTTGGTACGGTAGATTACGGCTACTTCATCGAAGTCCGGAAGCTCTTTTATTCTAGCCGCCGCCAGTGCCGCTTCTTGGTTTTGGTCTTTGCAGGTGATAATCTTGGGGTTGGGGCCTTTCTTTTGCGTGCCTACGATAGATTTATCGTAGCGCAGGCGGTTTTCAGATATTATCGTATTGCTGAACGATATAATTGGGTCGGTAGAGCGATAGTTGGTCTCTAGCACCACCTTTTGTACCTGCGGATAATCTTCCGGGAATCGCAACAGAAACTCTGGTCTGGCACCACGAAAGCGGTATATGCTTTGGTCGTCGTCGCCCACAACGCACAGATGATGCGGCTTGGCCGATAGCATACGCATACATTCGTATTGCACATGGTTTATATCTTGAAACTCGTCTATCATTATATACGGGAATTTCTTTTGCCAGTAGGCAAGGCAGTCCGGCTCCTTTTGCCATAGCTGGTGGCATAGCGTTAGCATATCATCGAAGTCGATTTTATTTTTACTTTGCTTGAGTGCTTCGTAATCTTCAAATATTTTTTTAAAATCATTGTCATGATCGCTTATAAGCTCGTTTTTTGTTAGTGAAATTTTGTTGCGAATTTCGCTTAGAATATCTTCGTCAGTTTCGTTTGTTATTTTTCGGACGATCTCGCGCCGTTCGTTTTCTTGCAGAACTTGATCTAGGTTATAGCCGTATCTTTGCCTAAGAACCCTAAAAAATACCGCGTGGAAGGTGCCGAATGTAGCGCTGTCAGATTTCCATTTGGCTTTGAAACGGCTTTCCATCTCGCTTGCCGCCGCTTTTGAGAAGGTGATGACTAAAATTTGCCAGGGCATAACGCCGGCTTCTTGCACTAGATGCAAGGTGCGGTGTGTAATAACTGTGGTTTTGCCGCTACCGGGGCCTGCTAGTACCATAAGTGGCCCTTCTAGGTGGTTTACGGCTTGCATTTGGCTTTCGTTTAGTTTCAAAAGACTAACCCCCCATTTGACTTTGCGTATTATAGCATTTATGGTGCTGTCGTCAAATTGGGGTTTAGAATAAAAGCACGTTTATGCGCCAATGTCCCCTCATTTTTAAGCATCAATATCTCAGCCAATATCGAAACCGCTATTTCAGCGGGTACAGCACTAGCTATATCTAGGCCTATAGGACTATAAACACGCCTAAGCGCTTCCTCCTCTACCCCTTCTTTACGCATAGTCTCTAATACTTCACTTGATTTTTTAGCACTTCCTATCATTCCCAAATATTTTAGCGGTTTTGTTAAACAATAGCGTAAGGCTTGTGTATCCGTAAAATGCCCTCGCGTGCATACAACAGCGTAATCACAGCCGTCAATCACGCACATTGGCTCGTAATCGCTAGGCTTGCATACAAGATAACGAACACCCTCAAAATAAGAAGAAAATTCAGGACGGTCTTCAATTACCGTAACATTAAAGCCGCTAAGTAGCGCGATTTTTGCCAAACACTGCGCTATATGCCCGCCTCCGAAAAGCGCTATACTTGCCTGATTTCCAAATACATTACCAAAGCCTTGCATACTGCCCCCGCAACTCATTCCTTCTTCGGCATGGTCAAAGGCGAATTTAAACACTGTTTCACCATTTTTGATAGCTTGCGCCGCTTGTTTGATAATACGATATTCCGAAGCGCCGCCCCCCACTGTGCCGGCGCTAGATCCGTCAGCTAAAACAGCCATTACCTGACCCACAGAAGCCGGGGAGCTTCCGCTGGTATCAGTAACGGTAATAAGGGCTACCTTTTCGCCTTCTGCTGTCTTTTTTGCCGCAAAGTTTAAAGCATCCATAAATATGCCTCCAACACCGCGCCGCCAATACAGCGTGCTTTATCTGAAATTGTATTAGTATCTATATCTGTGCGTGGGTCTATATCAGATATTTTCATGTTCTTAGGAACCTGCAAGTCGCTTCTTATCATTCCGCGTATTAAGCCGTCAAAGGGGGCGCATACTTCCTGGGCGTCCACCGTAAATAAAACTTCATTTTGCTTTACAACTTCCCCTATCTGCCTTTTGGCTACTATAGTCCCGCTACAAGGGGCGCGAAGTACGCGTTCGGCACTTTTGCCGCATATTTCGCCGGGTATGCCAGTGTTTGGCTTTGCTGAGCCTTGCAAAATTAATCTGCCAAGATCGTGTCCTCTTGTTGTTTCTATCACCACATGTACATCCTTGCCCGCGCAAAAGCCTGGGCCAAGCGCAATAGTTATTTCAGCCATTTCCATGCTTGTGCCTGTGTTACGTTTGGCAAGTATGGCATCAACCACGGCAGATGGCTTAATTTTAGAGATTGTATCACTCTTTGGATCAATTAATAAAGGGACATTTCCGGCTTTCCAGCAATCTTCCAATTGATCTGTATTGTCCAGTCTGCAACAAGTGACATCCTCAACCTTGGCTATGCCATCATACACCGCCTCGCACAAGGCCACGCTACGGCGAATAGCAGTGGGCGTGGGCGTTTCCAATATAAGCACAGCAAAGCCAGCACGATAAAGTTTTTGCACAACGCCCGTAGCCATATCCCCGCCGCCTCGTACTACGATTATTTTCACCCTCAGACCTCCTGATAAATTTCGTTATTTATACTGCCGTACAGTAGCTTAGCAAAAAATTCGGTTTTTTTTAGCTCAAGTAATAATTCTTGGGCGGCTTTTATGCTTTCCTGGCTTTCTGCCTGGTTAATAAAAATAATTCTTTCGCCCACACTGTTTTTGAACATCTCGTATATCATCTTTTGTAATGCTTTTTGGCTAATTGCTTCGCCTTCTTGCAAGCCTGTTATAGCCAAAAACTGCGCTAGATTATGGACAGTTTTAGAATCTGCCGCCTTGCCTAAGGCGTTTATACTTGCCAAGCCTATGGTATGCGTGCAGTATGAGGGAATAACTGGCTCGTTCTCCTTCCAGCCCTTGCAGGGCAGTGAACGCGAGCCATCGGCCTCTAGTAGCGTAAGGTCGTACTGACTAACTAATTTTGCAAGTTCATCTGGCGGTAGAGCTTCTAGCTTTCCTGTATTTGGGTTTAATATACCACGGCAGTCAGCGTTTTTTATCTCTGGCGGATACATTTTGGTGGTGGGCGATATTAATATTTTTTTATGCTTATAATAAGCGGCGGTTTTCTTTATTAAAGAAGTTTTACCACCGCAACCTATTACCGCCGCTACTATCGGCACAAACTCACCCCCAACGATTCATAAGTATAATGGAAACAAATGATATTACCGTAAGTATAGCAACCCATATATAAGCAACTTCTCTGTTACCAGCCGATATAGCGGAAAAAACCGCTATGGACATCGTTTGGGTTCTGCCGGGGATGTTCCCGGCAATCATTATAGTAGCGCCAAACTCGCCCAGCGCCCTGGCGAAAGATAGTACTATCCCGCCTAATAATCCTGCTTTGGCCATGGGTACTTTTATTATCCAAAATATTTTTAGCCTAGATAGCCCCAGTGCCTGAGCCGCATATACTACATTTGGGTCTATCTGCTCGAAAGCGCCTCTTGCAGTGCGGTACATTAGCGGAAAGGCCACAAAAACAGAGGCAATTACCGCCGCTACCCATGTAAAAACTATAGTTATCCCAAAAGGTTCAAGCAAGCGGCCAATAAAACCGTTGCGGCCAAAAAGTAACAGTAAAAAGAATCCGGCTACAGTCGGCGGTAAAATCATGGGGAGGGTAAAGATTGCATCAAATATACCTTTAGCGCGTTCAAGCTTATATACAAAGTTAGCGGCGGCAAGCCCTAGCAAAAAAGTAATGCTAGTCGCCACTATAGCTACTTGTATAGATATTATAAAAGGTCTGAAATCCATGCCGCTCAAAAACTTCACCTGCCTTTTCTGAAAATAGGAAATCTATAAACTTTTGCGCTTCTGCTTTATTTGGGCTTCCCTCAACTATCCCGACAGGGTTTACTGAGGGTGCGTGAAGTGCGCTATCTGCAATTTCTACTATTCTAATCTGGTCTGATGTAATGGCATCTGTCATAAACACAACGCCGGCATCTACCTCGCCCATTTCTACCCAGGTTAATACTGTGCGGATGTCTGGGGCTAGTACCGCTTTTTCGTATACCTCTTCTGCTATGCCTAAGGAGCTAAATACCTCCATTGCCCTTGTTCCGCCCGGTACAGATTCCGGGTCGCCTAGGCCAATTAAACCCGTAACATTCTCAAAACTAGTTATTGGCGCTTGGCTGTCTATCGGCACAATTAGGGCAATCGAATTTTTAAGTAAGTTTCTGCTTTCGCCGTATATTAGCCCCTGCTCTTCCAGATTATGCATTTGCGTAAGCGCCGCCGACATAAATATATCTATCGGCGCACCCTCTTCAATTTGCGCTTGCAAGATTCCGGAAGAGGCGAAGGTAAATATCAGCCTTACATGCGGGTTTGCTTCTTCATAAATTTGCGCCAGTTCTTGATTAACATCCATAAGGCTTGCCGCCGCGCCTATAAGTAGCTCGTTTTGCCTTGTACATGCGCTTGCAAAAATAATTAACATAACAAGAGCCAAAAGCTTCATTTTTTATGTTCCTTTCCCAAAAGAACAGTTTGGAAAATGACAACTAGGGCAGTTAAGGCACAGCCCGCCGTTTCCCAAACCTGCCAGCCATTCGCTTGTAAGCGGGACATCAGCTAACAAGCGCGGTAAAACCAAATCAAAAATAGTGCGTTTGGCGTACATTACACAGGCCGGAAGCCCACAAACAGGGCGGCCCTCCGCTGTGTAAGCTATCAAAAACATAGCACCCGGCAACACCGGCGCGCCGTATGATACTATTCTGTCAACTGAGTTTTTAATCGCCAGCGGTGTTTTGTCGTCCGGGTCAACGCTCATGCCGCCCGTACAAAGTATCATTTCTGCGCCGGAATTTAACATTTTTTTAATGGAGCCGCTTATTTTTTCGTGATTATCGTCTAAAACTTCATGGAACATCATTTCACAGCCGTATTCCGACATCTTTTCCCGTATTACCGGGGCAAATGTATCTTCAATACGCTTATAGAATATCTCGTTGCCTGTTGTAATAAGCCCGTATTTCTTCTGTTTTATGGGCAGTAACTGCAAAAGGGGTGTATCCCCCGCTATATTACGAGCCTGTTCCATTTTCTCTTTTTCAATCATCAAGGGAATAATACGCGTGCCGCAAAGGGTATCGCCTTTTTTAACAGGGAATCCGGAAATACGCGTGGCAATCATCATCTCGCCTAGGCTGTTTATTTCGCGCAGGCGTTTTGTGTCAACTATCAGAAGCCCGTCTATATCTGCCTTTAGCTCAATTTTACCCTCTTTGGGGGCTGTGGCGCTCATGTGCTTGGCCTGGCATATAAGACGGAGAATATCCGCCCCGTCATTTTCGTGCAAAATGTTTTCCTTGTTTTCCCATATGTATATATGATCTTTGCCCAGGCTTAGTAGAATAGGTATATCCTCTTCCCTAATCACATGACCTTTTCGGAATAGGGCATCTTTTGTAAGCCCTTTAATTATCTGTGTAATATCGTGGCAGAGGACATTCCCGACAGCTTCCTTAGTTTTAATTAATTTCATATTGCGCCCCCGAATGTTTTTTGAAAAGCACATGCCTTGCAAATATATCTTTTTCTGCGTATACTGTCAAGCGAGGTGGTTGATTTATGTTTACGCATTTCGATAAAAAGGGAAATGCCGTAATGGTAGATGTAAGCCAAAAGCAGGCAAGCAAACGCCAGGCTATAGCCGAAGGGCATATAAAAATGAACGCTGAATGCTATCAACTATTACGTAAAGGCACAATAGAAAAAGGCGATGTACTAGGTGTTGCCCGTATCGCCGGAATTATGGCTGTTAAGCAATGTTCTTCGCTTATTCCTTTATGCCACACAATTCCTATTGAAAAGGCTTCAATTGACTTTAGCTTTAATGAAAACGAGGTAATAGCCAGCTGTACTGTAAAAACAACAGCAGTAACAGGCGTGGAAATGGAAGCGCTAACAGGCGTAAGTATTGCCCTGCTTACAATTTATGACATGTGCAAAGCCGCAGATAAAAGCATGGAGATAAAAAACATACGCTTGCTTGAAAAAAGCAATGTATGATTCATTAGGCCGCAAAATTAATTACATGCGCGTCTCTATTACCGACCGCTGTAATTTAAGATGCAAATATTGTATGCCAGAAGAAGGACGCCCCTCCCACAATAACATGCTAAGTTATGATGAAATTTTACAGCTATGCAAGATAGCGGCAAAGCAAGGCATATGTAAAATTAAAGTAACCGGCGGCGAACCTCTATTACGCAAGGGTTGTATTGATTTTTTACGTAAACTTAAATCCATAGCGGGGATAGAGCATGTAAGCCTTACAACAAACGGCATATTACTAGAGCCATATATAAACGATATGCCAGATATTGGTCTTAACATAAGCCTTGATAGTCTTAATGCAGAAACATATACGAAAATTACCCAAAGAGATTATTTATCTGCTGTAAAGCGCTCCCTTTATAAAGCAGTAGCGGCGGGCTTGCGGGTAAGAATAAATTGCGTCCCTTTAGCGGGACTAAATGATAAAGAAGTTACAAGCTTTGCAAGCTTGGCCGAAAGTATGCCGGTAGATGTACGTTTTATAGAGCTAATGCCCAGCAATGCCGGTATAGATTTTAAAGGAATAGCCAGCACAGAAATTCTTAAAAGCCTATTAAAAACTTATCCAGATCTAACAGCAGACACAGAACAGCGAGGTTCAGGCCCAGCCCGATATTTTAGAAGTAATAAACTGTTGGGCAGTATAGGCATTATAGGTAGTTATTTTTGTCAAAACTGTAACCGTATACGCCTTACAAGCGATGGCTTTTTAAAACTTTGTCTTTTCAGCGACAAAGGTTTAGATTTAAGGGCAATGCTACGAAACGGAGCGGAAGAAAGCGAAATAAAAACAGCCTTTGCACTAGCAGTACAGCAAAAACCGGAAAGAAATATAGATACAGAAATCAAAAACATGTCACAGATAGGGGGTTGATTAAGATAGCGGGAATTGTAAAAGCAGTCTGTGTAAGTAATATCCGCGGTGTGCAAAAGCGCGATGTTAAAAGCGCAAAATTGCAGTCCGCTTGGGGCTTAGAGGGTGATGCCCATGGCGGTGACTGGCATCGTCAGGTAAGCTTGCTATCCTATGATGCAGTTAAAAAATTTAATGAGCTAGGGGCAGGGGTATCTCACGGAGATTTTGGCGAAAACCTTGTAGTTGAAGGGATCAAGCTAAGCGCCTTAGCGCTAGGTTCCCGGCTTAAATGCGGCGATTGTATTTTGGAAATTACGCAAATCGGCAAGGAATGCCATTCCCGTTGTCAAATTTATGACAAAATGGGCGATTGCATTATGCCGCGTGAAGGGGTATTTGCAAGGGTAGTGCAAGATGGCCTTATATCTACGGGGGATGCTATAGAGCCTATAAAACGGGCGGCAATTTTAGTAATAAGCGACAGAGCTTCAAGAGGAGAACGGGAAGATAAAAGCGGCTTAATTATAGCGCAAATGCTAAAAGAAGCGTCTTACGACATAAGCGAACAAATACTAATACCAGATGAGCAGAACCTCATAGAGAAAGAGCTTACAAAACTAGCGGATAAACAGCAAGCAGATTTAATATTAACTACCGGCGGCACCGGCTTTTCGCAACGGGATGTAACGCCAGAGGCGACCTTAGCAGTGGCAGAGCGCATAGCCCCCGGAATTGCAGAAGCTATACGTTACCATTCGCTAAAAATCACCGGCCGGGCTATGCTTAGCCGGGCGGTATCGGTAATACGCGGCGGTAGTTTAATAATTAACCTTCCGGGCAGTCCAAAGGCAGTAAAAGAGATACTGGAATACATATTACCACACTTAGAACATGGTATAGAAATTTTGCGAGGCGATATTTATGCGTCCAATCATTAAAATCCGAATAGCCAAAGAAGAGCCATTTTACGGCCCCGGCCCACATTTATTGCTTAAGCTTACGAAGGAAACAGGGAACCTACGCGAAGCCTGCCGCCATATGGGTATATCATATAGCAAGGGAAGAATAATAATATCGCGCATGGAGCAACAATTAGGGTACCCTGTTATAGAAAGCCGGCAAGGCGGTAAGACCGGCGGCAATTCAATAGTCACCACAAAAGGTGAAGAGCTTATACAAAGATATGCCGAATTTTCTCAAGAGGCAAAGGAATGTATAGATGCTTTGTTTTTTAAATATTTTACTTGAATTTAGGTATATGTGCTTGCATTGCAATATACTCCGAAGGGGTAACACCAAACCACTTCTTAAAAAATTTTGAAAAATATAAAGGGTCATCAAAGCCTACCTCATTGGCTATTTCTTTTATATTCATATCACTGCGCCGTATCCGCGCCGCCGCCACATCCATCCTATATTGTAATATAAAATGCTTGATGGATACCCCTATTTCTTCCTTAAAAGTTTTGCTTAAGTACTTGCGGTTGATGTTAAGCTCTTCCGCTATATCCGAAACTAAAAGCCGCTGTCCGTATCTTTCCTCTATTATGGCAATAACACGGCGTACATAATCCTGCTTAGCCACGCTATGTGGGGGCGGAGGCTCTATACTTTGGCGGCTTACCCCTTCTTTTACTAAATAATGCAAGGCTCTGTACACTATCGACTGGTACAGCATCATATAGGCCTCTTCCATTACAAAAGCCTCGTCCGCTAGGCTTAAAGTTTCCACAATTTCAGCTATGTACGAGGTTTTTGTAACTACATTTCCGTTGGCAAAACCGGTCTTTTCCACTACCCAGCCAGCATCAAAGCCTGTAAAACCTAGCCAGACATATACCCACGGATTTTCCGCATCACTTTTGTAGCTTGCAATCTCGTAGGGGCGTATTAAAAAAGCCTCCCCCCCCCCTTTAACTTCGTACTCCTTATCGCCTACCACGGCTACCCCTTGGCCCTTGATTATAAAGTGGATCAAATAATGGTCACGTATCGCCGGGCCGTATTCGTACAGGGGCGCTGTTGTATGACTGCCAAGCTGTACTAAATCCAGCCCGTTCACTTTTTTAGCACCTTGCAAATGTAAATATTTATCAAAATTAGTAATTTGCACTTCTAAACCTTTGGCTTTGTACATTATGCCATCTCCCTTAACTCAATTAGCACACAAATTGTAACATATTCCGAAGTAAATGTAAAACATCCATACATGAATGACATTTATCCATGTCAAGATTTAGTAGCGCTATGCTACGATGTTATAAAATTATCGAAGAAATCTATCAGAACAGGAGTGAAACTATGATGAAGAAAAGATTTATGAAAGTATTAGCTTTCGTTTTAGTAGCAGTAATGGTAGCCGCGTGCGGAACTAACGCCGCTCCGGCGGATACAGGTGCGGCGGCGGCTGGTGGAGGAGCAGCGGCGGCAGGTGCGGCGGCTCCGGCTGGCGAGGGGATAAGGTACAGCATACACCCGGCCGGTTATGTTAATCGCTTCGGCTGGGAGGTACCGGAAGAGCCTATCTACCTTTCAATTTTATTTGCCAGGGGCAACTATTCCCCGTGGGAAAGCACAATTGCAGGTTTGCAAAACCACGTAAACCTATTGATGGAAGAGTTTAACGTACATGTTACGCCGGTACATATCGACGGCGACGGCACAGAGTACATTAACCTTGCCCTTGCCGCAAACAATACCCCTTACGATATTATAACCCAGTTAAACAGACCGCTTACAGCTACGTTTATAGAGCAAAACCGTGCTGTAGAAATGACACCTATGCTGGCAGATTCCCCTAACCTTTATAGACTTATAGATCATCTTATACCTATGCTTGTTGATGGCGATGGCAGATTGTGGCGTATACCGCAGTACCTAGGCGCTATTTACGAACTGCCAGACCACAGCGCCCATCTTCGTTATGACGAATGGATAGCAATTGGCAGACCAGAAATACGTACACCGGAAGATTATCGCGCCGCACTTTATGCGATACTTGAAATGTTCCCGCTTACACCAGAAGGCGAGACACGTTTTGCTATGAGTCTCCCAGGCTTTGGCCCTGGTTTGCTTAATACCTTCGCAGGTTTTTGGGGACATAAAAGCGGATTCCGTATAGAGGACGGCGGACGCACATGGACTCACTGGACAGGCACAGATGACGGCCGCGATATGTCTCGCTGGTTTAACCAATTCCACCGGGATGGTACTCTTGACCCAGAGGCCTTTGTACATGGCTTTGGCGAGTGGCGCGAAATGTTCTCGCGGGAGCGTATTGTAGGTGCTATCGGCGGTTGGTGGATTGGTTTCCACGCCGGGCATGAAATTTGGATGAACATTGACCCAGATCTACCGCCGGACAAACGCTTCTTCCAACTGTCATTTAACGCACCGGGTACACCGGGCACCTTCCTTTCGCCAAAAACAGAAATTTCTACCTACGGCACAATTATAACTAACTTTGCCCGTGATCCTGTAAGCGCTATGAAGTTTATAGACTTCCAAGCTTCGCCAATGGGCCAAAAATTAGCTGGCTGGGGTATACCTAACGGTACGCCTATAGGCGATACAGGCCGCATGGGTTTGGCCTGGGAGCTTCACCCAGACGGTAGCTGGAACATTTACGAGCCGGCAAGGCAACAACTTATAACAGAAACATGGAACTATAACGAAGCAGACTTCTTCCTAGCGCATCCTTATGTAGTTGCATACCAAAGCCGCTGGGATGACGGTATCCACAACTTCTGGCTTAACCAAATGTGGTATGAAGAAAACTACTGGCGTCAGCTTATGATAGAGAATATGGACGGTACAATCTTTGACGCAACAGCCATGCAGGTTATGGAACCTACAGACGAATTTAACTTGCTTAACACAGCTATAAATGATGCTATAGGAATGATGTGGCCGCATGTAGCGCTTGCCAATAGCGACGCAGAGTTTGACGCGGCATGGAACGCACTACAAGCAGAGCTTGAAATGGCGGGTATACGCCGTATGGAAGAAATTAGAGCAGAGCTTTACATGGCTAATCAATAAAAGGCTAAGCATAAACGCCGTGCAGAACTGTACGGCGTTTTTTGTAAGGAGGGAACATACTTGGAAGATATAGCTATAAGTACAAAGATAAAAGCGAAACCAAGAGACAGAAGCTTTAGGGCAGAGCTGTTTCGCAATTTCCGCACCCAAAAGGAGCTGTGGCTGTTAAGCATACCCATAATCGCATGGATTATTATATTTGCCTATATCCCAATGTGGGGTGTATCCATAGCCTTTTTAGACTTTAGGCCAGGGCGTAGTCTTATGGATAGCCCTTTTGTGGGTTTTCAACATTTTGAATGGTTTTTTAGCCAGCCGATATTTATGCGGCTATTACGCAACACTCTAGTAATGAGCCTGCTTGGTATGACGGTAGGTTTTGCTGCTCCCATTATCTTTTCTATTTTGCTTAATGAAGTCCATATTAAAAAAGTAAAGCAGGGCATACAAACCATCTCTTACCTTCCGCATTTTATATCCTGGGTTGCCGCCGGCGCCATGATACGCTCTATACTTGCAAGCGAAGGGGCTTTTAATGACTTTCTTATTTGGGCAGGGCTTATAGATACAGGCATACCGTGGCTAAGCCAAGGAAATTTATACTGGGCCATATTTACAATAGCCAATATATGGAAGGGGCTGGGCTGGTCAAGTATCATATATCTTGCGGCAATAACCGGGGCTGACCCCAGCCTACTTGAGGCTTGCGCTATAGATGGCGGAGGCCGGGCAAGGATGGTGTGGCATATTATCTTGCCCACGATACTGCCTACCATAGTGTTGTTGTGGATAATGGGCATAGGCGGCATACTTTCAGCGGGCTTTGACCAGCACTTGATTTTAGGAACCCCACTAACACAGGCCTACTGGGACGTTTTTGATACCTATGTATTCCGTTTTGGCATACAATTGGGTAACTTCTCTATAGCTACCGCCGTTGGCTTGTGGCGGTCTATCATAGGCTTTTCTCTGGTGCTTTTAACCAACTGGTTTTGCCGTAAAAAACTTGATATTGCACTTATATAAAGGAGGGTAAAAAATAATGCGGCCGATTTATATAAAGAGATCCATTTCCGGAACTATATTTGACATATTTAACTATACATTTTTGATAGTTTTGATGTTTGTTATGCTGTACCCCGTGTTAAATACCTTTGCCCTTGCCTTTAACGACGGGATAGACGCCATGCGTGGCGGCATCCACATTTGGCCCAGGGTATGGACTTGGGAGAACATGGAGTTTGCTATAAACAGCCCCGGTATGATACGCGGCGCCTATGTTTCCGTACTGCGTTCGGTAATCGGTACGGTTACATCTGTTTTGGGCGCGGCACTGTTGGGCTATATCGTAAGCAACAAAAATTTTATGGGACGCAGGTTTATGCGCTTGATTTTTATTATTACGATGTACTTTAGCGGCGGCCTAATTCCTACGTATCTGCTAATGATAAATTTGGGCTTTGTTAATACCTTAGCTGTTTACTGGGTACCTGCTATCTTTTCGCCGTTTTTTATGATTTTGGCTTCTTCGTATATTTCTAATATACCAGAGTCGCTTTTTGAATCTGCAAAAATTGACGGGGCAGGAGAGCTACGTGTTTTAATACAGTTTGTTATCCCTTTAAGCTTACCTATGCTTGCCTGTATTGCGATATTTACCGGGGTAGGCCAGTGGAATTCCTGGTTTGACGTAAATTTATATTCCCGGGACGGACGTTGGGATAACTTGCAGATAATTTTGTTTAGGCTTATCAATCAGGCAAATGTCATTGATATGCTGGTAGATCAAAGGCAGATAGCGGATCAAATGCGCAGAATACAGCCAGCGACTATACGCGCCGCTGTTACCGTGCTTACCGCTTTCCCTATTATTGTTATATACCCATTCTTCCAACGCTATTTTGTATCTGGGGTTACTTTGGGAGCGGTTAAGGAATAAATTTTAGGAGGACTTTTAATATGGAGGCACCGCTGTGTCATTTTGTCATGGAGAAATCAGATAATAAATTTGAATATTTTTATGAGAATCGCTGTTATATGAGCTTAGAGTTTGCTCTAAAGGCCAAAGGGGACAATACGGCAGTAGATGATTCTAAGGAGGCCTCTTCTGTAAGCGGTATGGCAGAGGGTTCTGTCGGCTTCAAGCGAGCTTCTGATGGGGATATTCAGGTAGACCCGCCCATACATCAGCTTGTTTTTGAGCCGGATAAGGACTGCGATGTAACTATAAAACTCCATCCGATAGATGGCTTAGTTATGAAGCCGGAACGCGCCGCGGAAGGCGAAGCCATTCTTTCTCAGCTAGGCAAACCGCTTATTTACGGCGTAAACGGGCTGTACGACTTAGACAGCGATATGTTTATAAGCTGGTACGGCTTAGAAAGCTGGGAATATGAAGGCAAGGAAATTACCGAAGAAGGTTTGACAATAAAAGGACGCATAAGTAGCGATGCTTCGCTTGTTATGGTAATCAAACAACAATATTACCGCAAGCATTTAGGCTACGAATATCATGATCCGAGAAAGCGCCGCTTTAACGAAGCACCGATATGCGGCTGGGCAACCTGGGAAGCCTTTCATAGAGAAGTAACTGCTGAAAAATTACGTACAAGTGTTGACTTTTTGGCAGATAAGTTAAAGCCCTACGGCCTGGACTATATACAAATGGACGATGGCTACCAGCCAACGGATATGCCGCCAACTGCCGAAAGCTCTATCTACGAGGGCTGGACTATCCCTAACGAGAAATTCCCAAAAGGGCATGAAGATATTCTAGGGTTAATTAAAGACAAGGGTTTTACGCCGGCTATTTGGCTTAATGCCGCTATAAATAATGAGGCTTTTGCCGATAAGGACGCAAGATTTTTACGTGGCAAGGACGGTAAGCTACTAAAAGGGCCATGGCTTGGCTATGTTTTTGACTGTACAGAGGAATCCTGTAAGGAAATAGAAAAAATGTACCGCCATCTGGCTGATTTAGGTTACAAATATTTTAAAATTGACGCTATAAGGCATTTGATATACGATGGCTTGCAGTTGGCTGTACGGGAAGGCTTGTTTGGAAATGACGAGGCGATAAAGCGTTTTCGCAATTACATGCAGGCTTTGCGCCGCGGGATAGGCGAGGACAATTATCTGCTTTCTTGCTGGGGGGTATTAACGCCCAATGTAGGAATAGCTGATGCAATGCGCTTTGCCACAGATGCCTCTGCCAGCGATCACAGCTTTAGAATGCAGGTGGATGAAAGCGCGTACTGGCATCATACCCACGGCGTTTTATATAAAAATGACCCGGACTATATTTGTCTGCGTATGGAAAACGCCCCGGCAAGGAGTATTGCAAGTTTAATCGCTTTAAACGGCTATTTGTATTTTATCAGCGATGATGTATCGTTATATACGGACGATAAGCTGGAAATTGCGCAAAAGACCATGCCGAATTTACATGCCGCCACAGGGGAAACAGGTTTGCTTGAGGCGAAATCGGCCATGAACTACTCCCGGAACATGCTAAAGCCCAGAAAGGCTGAACAGGCCTTGTCATTCGGGAATATATGGGCTACGCATTTTGCGCAACATGGCCGTCAGTGGGCTGTAGTTAATTTAATACGCACAGCGCAAGAAGCCGAAAAAGAGCTAGAGATCCCCTTGGAAAATCTGGGCTTAAATCCGTATCAACAATATGCGGTATTCGATTTTTGGGAGCAAAAAGCGGTAGGTTTTGTAAACGGTAAAATTAATATGAAAATACCGGAATACCTTGATTGTAGCGTTATCGCCCTAAGCCCTGTAAATAATGAGCCAGAGTTTATAGGTTCCAGCCGCCATGTAAGCATGGATGCGGTAAGTGTGCTTGATATTAAAAAAGGCAAAGGAAGCATAACACTAAGCGTAAAAGGCCCCAAAGGTGCATCAGCAGAGTACTTTTTCGTTTACGCGGGGGAGTTTAAATCTGTAAAAATAAGCTATAAGGGCGAGGTTCAGGAAGTAGCTGTGCAATGGCATAGGTAGCGCCTAGTTTTACAAATGATAAATATTATCATAGAATATAAATGTTAGGCTGGTTCAGTTTCGTGAGAGAGCCAGCCTAATTTTTTTCAATCACATTAACTAGGGGGTAGTTATGTTACACAGAGAATTTCCTATTTTAGAGTTTGACGATGACAGAAACGCATTTATAAGACCAGAAAAAAATATCAAGCCAATAGACATATCCGAAAGGGCTGTAATTTGCTTTTTTTCCGATGCAATCGAGAAGCTTCTTTCAGAATATCCAAATAAAATTGTGTGCCAGCTAAAAAGCGAAGGCATGAGTTGGCCTGTGTATGAATTAAACTACAATGGAAAAGCCGTTGTGTTGGCTCAGGCCGTTGTTGGCGCACCTATGGCGGCTGCTCACCTTGAAGAGTTGACGGCGTATGGTTGTAAAAAATATATGGTCTGTGGCGGCTGTGGCGTTTTACAAAGTGATATTGCCTTGGGGCATTTAATTTTGCCCGTTTCTGCCGTAAGGGACGAGGGAACATCATATCATTACCTTGAACCTTCACGAGAAGTTGAAATGGCAGGAAGTGCTGTTGAGGTAATTGAGAACACTTTGACCGAGAATAAAATCCCGTATATAAAAGGCAAAACATGGACAACAGATGCATTTTTTAGGGAAACACCGGCGAAAATTAAACACCGTAAGGAAGAGGGTTGCATTGCCGTTGATATGGAGGCAAGTGCCTTTATTGCCGTGGCTAAATATTTGAATGTGGACTTAGGTCAAATATTTTACGCGGGGGATAATTTGGGCGATAGTGAATGGGATGGAAGAGAATGGCAGAGTAGGACGGATATTCGTGAGTTGGTGTTGAAGTTGGCGATTGAGGCTTGTTTGAGGTTGTAGTGGGTGGCGCTTGCATAACATGATTCCCAAAGGTATAATTGAGCCGAGAAAGCCTCTGTATGAAGGAGTGAAAGCTAATGCAAGCTTGTGAAGGTTACGTGGAAAACGGGCAATTTTATCCTGTGGGGACACTTATACAAAGCCCCGGACGTTTCCGGGCTATTCTTACTGTTCTGGATGAACCGACTTTAGATGATGAAACATCTAAACGATTAGCGGCTATTGATAAATTTTTTGATGAAATTGAATCTTGTGACGAACCAGTGCCGGAGTTTGAAAGGCTTAGATTTAAGGAAAAATTGATATGATTTACGCCTTGGACACAAATATGATTTCGTTTATTTTGCGTAAAAATGAAAATGTGAAACATCGTTGGAGACAGGAAGAGCTAAAAGGAAACCGTGTACTAATTCCCCTTATTGCATATTATGAAGTTAGACGAGGACTACTAGCCAAGGACGCTAAACGTCAAATGAATTATTTTGACGACCTTTGTGCGGTATTAGGAGTACATGATTTAACCATTGCAGACATAAACACCGCTTCGGAAATTTACGCTAATCTCAAAAGTACAGGAAAGTTTTTAGATGACGATGCGGATTTGCTTATAGCGGCTCAATGCCTAACTAATGGATATACTGTTGTAACTAATAACAAGCGACACTTTGAAAATATTAAAGGCTTACAAATGGTTGATTGGTCTATTGGGTAATTAAATAACACTCAAAACGAGTTAGAACCTGCTTGTCATTTCTGCTACGATTTCATATTCTGGGATAAAATCCAAATTATAGTCGCCAATATCACGTTAGCGCAATCATAACATATTAAACATACTGATTTAGTATGTTATGATTTGGCAGGCGGTAGCCTAACAAAAAGCTAGTCGAAAGAGGTAGGAGGAAGGGCTGATAACTGTTTTCGTAGGTAAATCGCTTGTTTGAGCAAGCAGGGCGCCAGCGGTGCCCGGCCTTGCGAGTTGCGATTTGCCGTAGAAAACAATTATCAGCCCTTCCTCCGGATGCTCTAAGGGCTAAAACTCTCTTAATAAACTGCTTGCCTTGACACAGCAAACATAATCATCTAAACTTACGTTCGAGTAATAAAGGAGGAGGAGCCTAACAAAAAAATGTCAAAAAATAAGATAGTAATAAAAGGTGCTAGAGAAAATAACCTTAAAAATATAGATTTGGAAATACCCCGCAACCAGTTGGTAGTGTTTACTGGTATGAGCGGTTCCGGGAAATCGTCACTGGCTTTTGATACCATTTACGCGGAAGGCCAGCGCCGTTATGTTGAGTCTCTGTCGTCTTACGCCCGGCAGTTTTTAGGGCAAATGGAGAAGCCGGATGTAGACTTCATCGAAGGCCTATCGCCCGCCATTTCCATAGACCAAAAGACCACCAGCCATAACCCGCGTTCTACCGTGGGTACTGTCACGGAAATTTACGACTATATGCGGCTACTATTCGCCCGTGTAGGCACCCCGCACTGCCCGGAATGCGGACGGGAAGTCAAACGGCAGACGGTCGATCAAATAGTAGACCAAGTAATTGCCCTACCGGAGCGTAGCCGTTTACAGGTGCTTGCTCCGGTGGTACGCGCACGCAAGGGCGAACATGTAAAATTACTCGAAAACGCACGGCGTAGCGGTTACGTGCGTGTACGCGTAGACGGCATTATTTACGAGCTTACCGAAGCCATCCCAATGGAGAAAAATAAAAAGCATACCATAGAAATAGTAATAGACCGTCTAACTGTACGCGAAGGAATCGAAAAAAGGCTTGCAGAGTCCATTGAAGCCGCAACGGCTCTTACTAACGGGCTTCTGGTAATCAACGTAGAAAACGAGCGTGATATTTTATTTAGCCAAAACTTCTCTTGCCCGGACTGTAATATCAGTTTTGACGAGCTTGCTCCGCGTTCCTTTTCCTTTAATAACCCGGCCGGAGCTTGCCCGGAATGTACAGGCCTTGGTATGAAGCAGATATTTGATCCTGAGCTTGTGGTTCCTAACCCGGCGCTTTCCCTTGCGGAAGGGGCAATTAACGTTCCTGGCTGGAAGTCTATAGGGGCTGATAAAAGCTGGAGCGGCGCTATGTTTGAGCGGCTTTCTGAACATTATAAATTTGACCTAAATACCCCCTACGAAAAACTACCCAGCTCTATCACGGATATTCTGATGAACGGTACGAACATGACGCTGGATATGGAATACACCGACATGCAAGGCCTAAGCAGAAACTACTCCTTCCAGTTTGAAGGAATACTCGGCAACTTAAACCGACGTCTGCGCGAAATATCCGACCTAAGCAGACGGGCAGAGCTTGAAGCTTTTATGACGGAAATTTTATGCCCAACTTGCAAGGGCAAACGCCTTAAGCCGGAAATTTTAGCTGTTACGGTATCTGGCCAAAATATTTCTGACATAACGTCTATGGCTATACGCGGCGTTATGGACTTTTTTAGCCAGGTACAATTAACCGATACCCAAAGACGCATAGCCGCGCCGATTTTAAAGGAAATACACGCCCGCACAGGCTTTTTAGTAGACGTTGGGCTGGATTATCTTACACTAGCCCGCTCTGCCGGTACGCTCTCTGGCGGGGAAGCGCAACGTATACGGCTGGCCACTCAAATAGGCTCTGGGCTGGTTGGGGTTGTCTATATTTTGGACGAGCCCAGCATAGGCCTACACCAGCGCGATAACGAAAAACTTCTTAAAACCCTTATGTACCTTAAAGACCTGGGCAACACCCTAATTGTTGTAGAACATGACGAGGATACCATGCGTGCCTCAGATTATATAGTGGATATAGGCCCTCATGCCGGGGTTCATGGCGGCGAGGTTGTATTCTCCGGTAAGGTTAAGGATATTTTGCGTTGTAAAAAGTCCATTACCGGTCAATATTTAAGCGGTAAAAAGAAGATAGACGTACCCACCAGCCGCAGACTTCCCAACGGTAAAAAGCTCAGCATTGTGGGCGCAGAGGAAAATAATCTGCGCGGTATAAGCGTTGACCTGCCCCTGGGGCTCTTTACTTGCGTTACCGGGGTATCCGGTTCAGGTAAATCTTCCTTAATTAACGAAATTTTGTACAAGCGCCTGGCCCGCGATCTTAACCGCGCAAAGCTTAAGCCCGGTAAGCACAAAAACATCAAGGGCTTGAAAGAGCTTGATAAAATTATCGCAATAGATCAGTCGCCAATAGGGCGCACACCGCGCTCTAACCCGGCCACCTATACGGGGCTGTTTGACTTAATTCGCGATGTCTTTGCCCAAACGCCAGAGGCCAAAGTGCGCGGCTATCAGAAGGGACGCTTTAGCTTTAACGTAAAAGGCGGCCGTTGCGAAGCTTGCGCCGGTGATGGTATTCTTAAAATAGAAATGCACTTTTTGCCGGATATTTACGTCCCATGCGAAGTATGCCAGGGCAAACGCTATAACCGCGAAACTTTGGAGGTGCGCTACAAGGGCAAAACCATCTCAGACGTTCTGGAAATGACCATAGACGAAGCCCTAACATTTTTTGAGGCTCTTCCGCGTTTGCGCGATAAAGTTCAGACCCTTGCCGATGTAGGGCTCAGCTATATCAAGCTTGGGCAATCTTCCACCACCCTATCCGGCGGCGAAGCACAGCGCGTTAAACTTGCCACAGAGCTTTCGCGCCGCAGTACCGGCCGCACTTTATATGTGTTGGACGAGCCCACTACCGGTCTGCATTCTGCCGATGTTCACAAGCTAATTTCCATCTTACAGCGCCTTACCGAAAACGGAAATACCGTAATTGTAATAGAACACAACCTTGACGTAATTAAAACTGCGGATTATATTATTGATCTAGGGCCTGAAGGTGGGGACGCTGGCGGAATGATTGTCGCCACCGGAACCCCAGAACAAGTAGCGGCAAAAAAAGACTCTTACACAGGCCAACATTTAAAGAGGGTGCTTGTATGATCCTATCAGGACGCATGATAAAACAACGGCTGGGAAAGGATATTATAATCGAGCCTTTTGACCAAAAAAATTTGAATCCTAACAGCTACAATCTGCATCTGCATGACGAAATTCTTGTCTATGACGAGGCTTATCTTGATATGAAAAAGGCTAACAAAACTAAGCAGCTTAGGATTCTGCCGGAAGGCCTAATTCTGGAACCAGGCCGCTTGTATCTAGCGCGTAGTCTAGAACATACCGAAACTTACAACTACGTACCTATGCTAGAGGGCAGATCGTCCATAGGGCGCTTGGGCTTATATATACACGTAACCGCAGGCTTTGGCGATGTGGGCTTTAAAGGCTTTTGGACGCTGGAAATGCACTGCATTCAACCGATTAAGATATACGCCGGGGTAGCTATCTGCCAGATATACTATCACGCAATAGAGGGCGAATACGATAAATACGACTCTGGCAAATACCAAAACAACACTGGCATACAGCCTAGTTTATTATACAAAGATTTTGAGTGAGGTTAGGGCTATGGAAGAAAATATGTTTAGTCGCTTCTTTCGCCGTCTGCCCATAGTGGGTAGGTTTATGAAGGGTGCCAGCACGGAAGTGGCTTTTGAAACCTACTCAAAATTTAAGCGCTTTTTTGAAGCTATGGACTTGGAAGATCCGCTATACCCATCAGTACGCCAAACTTCCGGCCTTTGTGACGATGCCCTGCGCATTGCCCAACAGCGCATTCAACTGGGAACCCGCTTGCAAGAATATGACGAAAAACTGCTAGAGCTTGAATGTTTCAGCCGCTTAAACGAGGAAGATTTAGAGCGGCTAAAAAAGCTATTACAATACTTTATGTCGCTGACGGTAGAGCGTAATCAGCTATACAATCAGCTTTCGGACTTTGATAAATCCCTGGTAGATATGTTTAAACTGGAAGAAGAAGCCGCGCTGGCTGTTCCGCAAATAAGGGACGCAGAACAGCGGCAACGCCTACTAAAACAAGACCTCGGCTATCTATACGGAGAAAAAGCCGACCTGGTATACGAGCGCGAGAACATGGAAAAAGGTTTGCGCTTTATACATTACTTTACAATGGGGCTTGTGGGGCTGTTTATTACGGTTACTTTGTTGCTGGGCTTTTTATATATTTTTAACAATGCCAATATCTTTTTGCCAACGGTGATAATTACCCTTATGGTTATAATAATCGCGACTTTACTGTATATCTTCCGGCGGCGAATACGCTACGAGCTTAGGCTCAATTTTAAAAAGCAGTTACGAGCGGTAGAGCTTCTTAATAAGAAGAACGTAGTTTATGCCTATTACACAAACTTTTTGCGCTTTGTCTACAATAAATACAAGGTAAGAAACGCTAATATGCTGGAAAATAACTTAAAAAACTTTGGCAACTATAAATTTTTGGTAGGGCGCATAGATAACTTGCGGCGCACCATGTACGAGACAGAAGCGGAAATAGAGCGTTTCATGAAAGAAAAGCGTCTAACAGGCCTAAGAGCCAGCGTAGAAGGCTTTGCCAAAACAGCGAATTTGGACGATAAAAAGCGCTACTACGACGAGCTTATAAAAAGCAAAGAATCCCTAGAAAAAGAGCTAAACAATTTAGATTTGCGTCACGAGGAAATTTGGGATACTCTAATGGTCTTAAACGACCAAGACCGCAGTTCCGGCAAAGTAATAGATAAGATTATCCAAACCTACCTAGACGAGGCCGGCGGCTTACTAACACACAGCGAAATAGCATAGGAGGCACGCACAATATGCAAAACAATGAATTAGCAAAAAACTACAGTTTTGAGACAGAGCCGGAAATTTTTAATAACTGGCTAGAGCGCGGATATTTTAAGGCCGCGCCTAATCCAAATAAAAAGCCGTACTGCATAGTAATTCCCCCGCCAAACATTACGGGTGTATTGCATATGGGTCATGCTTTCAATAACACAATTCAGGATATTCTAATACGCACTAAGCGTATGCAGGGTTACGAGACTTTATGGCAACCGGGTACAGACCACGCCTCTATCGCTACCGAAGTACGAATCACTAAAAAGCTTGCCGAGGACGGTATAACAAAGGAATCGCTGGGGCGGGACGCTTATATTGAAAGAGTTTGGGACTGGCAGAAGGAGTTTGGCGGCATTATCGTAAAGCAGTTAAAAAGAATGGGCTTCTCTTGCGACTGGGAACGCGAGCGCTTTACCATGGACGAAGGTTGCTCTGACGCGGTGCTGGAAGTTTTTTTGCGCCTATATAAGGACGATAAAATATATCGCGGCGAAAGGCTAATCAACTGGTGTACTAAATGTCAGACGACTATCTCCGATGCCGAGGTGCTACATAAGGAATCGGACAGCACTTTCTATCACTTTAAATATCCTGTTACGGGTACTGATGGGACCGGACCTTCCGGTGAGTTTTTATCTTTCGCTACAACACGCCCAGAGACTATGCTAGGCGATACAGCCATAGCCGTTAGCCCAGGAGACGAGCGCTATGCCAAATACGTAGGCAAAACCGTAAAAGTACCCTTTGTAGAACGTGAGATTCCCATTATAGCGGACGAATACGTGGAAGCGGAATTCGGCACAGGCATAGTAAAAATTACGCCAGGCCACGACCCTAACGATTTCGAGGTAGGCGAGCGTCACGGTCTGCCAGTAATAAATATAATGAACGACGACGGCACACTAAACGAAAACGCCGCCGATTACGAGGGTATGGATCGCTTTGCCGCCCGGGAACGCATTATTAAGGAAATGGACGAGCTAGGCTTATTTATCAAAAAAGAACAGCTAAAGAACAACGTAGGCACCCACGACCGTTGCGGCGATGTAATTGAACCGCTTGTTCGTATGCAGTGGTTTGTGCGTATGAAGGAGCTGGCAAAACCAGCCATAGAGGTACTCAAAACCGGCGATTTGCGCTTTAACCGCGACCGCTACGCCAAAATTTATTTACACTGGCTGGAAAATATCAAGGATTGGTGTATATCGCGCCAGATATGGTGGGGTCATCAAATACCGGCTTATTATTGCGGATGCGGCCATACAACTGTCGCTAAAGAGAAGCCCCAAACCTGCGAAAAATGCGGCAGTAAAGATATAAAGCAAGACGAAGATACTCTTGATACCTGGTTTAGCTCGGCCTTATGGCCTTTTTCGACCCTGGGATGGCCGCAAAAAACCAAAGATTTAGAGTACTTTTACCCGACGGATGTTCTAGTAACCGCCGATGAAATAATATTCTTTTGGGTAGTACGCATGGTATTCTCAGGCCTAGAATTTATGGACGAGCGCCCCTTCAAAGACGTAATAATCAACGGGAAGGTACTGGACGAACACGGCCGCAAAATGGAGAAATCACGCGGCAACGGCATAGACCCTCTTGTGGTAATAGAAAAATACGGCGCGGATGCTCTGCGCCTGGCCTTAATATCCGGAAACGCGCTTGAAACCGACATCCGCTTCTCTTGGGATCGCTTAGACCCTATGCGCAATTTCCTAAATAAGGTATGGAATGCCTCGCGCTTTCTTCTAATGCAGTTTGGCGAAGAGGAAAGCGGCAATCTGCAAACAGAGGACAAGTGGATACTATCACGCATGAACGATACAGTAAAATACGTAACAGAAAAATTAGAAGAACACGAGCTAGGCATGGCCTCGCAGAGGATAGTAGACTTCTTTTGGGACGAGTTTTGTGACTGGTATGTGGAAATGGTCAAGCCGCGCCTTTACGACAAAGAAGATAAAACACGTGCCTCCGCACTGTGGACGCTTAAGCATGTCCTAACAACAGCGCTAAAGCTACTGCACCCCTTTACGCCTTTTATTACGGAAACAATTTTCCTTAAGCTACAAGACAAGGAAGAAACAATAATGCTATCAGCCTGGCCAGAGTACGACCCGGCAATGCACTTCCCGAACGAAGAAAGGGAAATACAGCAAATACAAGAAGCCGTAAGAGCTGTGCGTAACATACGGGTAGAAAAGCAAGTACCGCCGTCCAAAAAGCTACAAATAATTGCAGTATGCGAATCAGATATATTTAGCAAGGCTTTCTTCGCCTTCCTGGCCAATGCCGAGAAGGTAGAAATTCGCCAAAACGCCAGTAATATTCCGGAAACGGCAGTATCTGTAGTAACGCCGGGGGCGGTGCTATATCTGCCGCTGGATACGCTAATAGATTTTGAGCAAGAACGCGCACGCCTGGCAAAAGAGCGCAAAAAGCTAGAGCAAGAGATAGCCAGGGTAGATGGCAAGCTAAGCAACGAAGGCTTTGTAAAAAAAGCCCCGCCACAGCTTATAGCTGAGGAGGAAGAAAAGCGGGAGAAGTACCGCGCAATGTTAGAGAAGGTGGAGGAGCAGGCGGCAACACTGCCGAAGGAGGGATAAGATTATGGCTTTGGAAACAAGACACACCGAAAAGAGCTTACTGTACGCACTTTTGCAGATGAAGCAAGGTTTAGTGTCACAAGATTATGTAATTGCACAACTTGTGGCTCAAATGGAGCCAGAGGACGTAAAACTAGTAAAACAGTCACTTAACGAGCTAAAAGAAGGAGGAACAAGCCAATGAACGAAGTATTAAAAGCCATCATGGATCGCAACTCATGCCGGGATTTCTCAGGAGAAGCCCTAAGCAAAGACCAAGTAGAAGCGCTAGTAAAGGCCGCATTAGCCGCGCCCAGCGCAGTAAACCGTCAGCCCTGGCACATCGTCATGTGTACGGACAAAGCCCTAATAGACGAAATGAACGATGCGGGTATGGACTCAATAGCGTCCAATCAAGAGCTAAACAACCGCATAAAAGACCGGGGCGGCAAAATGTTTTACAACGCACCGGCTATGATGGTGGTATTATCCGACGATAGCGACTGGGCGGCAATGGACGCCGGTATTTTGGTAGAAAACGTAGCCCTAGCGTCTCATTCTTTGGGGCTGGGCAACGTAATCTGCGGAATGATGCGTATACCACTCGACGAAAGTCCAAAAGGTGCAGACTTTAAGAAACGCCTTAAATTTCCGGAAGGTTATACATTCGGTATTGCTATCTTAATAGGCAAAGCCAACAAGGGCAAAGAACCTCATGAGCTTGATATGACTAAAGTTACTTACGTTTAGTTTTTACCGGGGTTGTCTCGTTAAGGGGCAGTCCCCTAGAGCATCCGGATCGTTCGCTACGCTCACTTGCTAGGAGGAAGGGCTGATAACTGTTTTCGTAGGTAAATCGCTTGTTTGAGCAACAGCGCGGGCGTAGCTCGTGCGTATTGCGAGTTGCGATTTGCCGTAGAAAACAATTATCAGCCCTTCCTCCGGATACTCTCGGAACTATCCCTTAACGAGACAGCCCCGTTTTTTTAGGGGTAGTAGCACAATAGGAGGCTTTAAATAATTGAGGAAAATAAATGATCTGCCGGACAGAGTTACGCCGATAGTAGCCGAAAAATATTCCCAGGAATATATACTTAGCAGTTTAAATTCGACCCCTAAAGCGGTAAGGTCAATAAGCCAGTTTTTAGCCGGAGCCTTAGGAAAAGGCTTTCGTACAAAGCTACTGATCGCCTGTGCCATGGGCGAGGACGGTCTTGTTCCTAGCGATGCCATATACGCTACGGCGGCCGTCGAAATTTTCCACATGGCCACACTGGTTCATGACGATATAATTGACGATGCAGAAATCCGCAGAGGCTTACCAAGCGTACAGTCGCAATTTGGCAAAAAAGAAGCCGTAGTATGCGGCGATTTCTTACTTTGTGTCGCGATCCGTATAATTTCGCACATTAACAATACCTACCCACATCTAATAGATAAATTTGCCCTAGCCGTAGAGCGCGTATGCCTAGGCGAAATGCGGCAACTTTCCAACAACTTTAACATGGACATTTCTTTTTTAGAATATATGCGTATTATCCACGGGAAAACAGCCGCGCTTTTTTCTATATCGGCATATGGCGGGGGCTTGCTTGCCTCAGAGGATGAGGGCGAAATTAAGCAATTATCAAAGCTTGGAACATACATAGGTATGACATTTCAAATGCAAGATGATTGCAAAGATTATCTGCTTAGCGATAAAGATGCACTAAAACCCACTAAAAACGATATTGTAACAGGCGTGGTAAATTTACCGCTACTTCTGGCATTTTTGAAAGATCCTTCGCTACGCAGTATAGCCAAGGAGGTCGCTTTTGACCGGGAGCTTGTTAAAATAGTTTTTGATAAAGTAAATATTTTAGGGGGCGTAAAGGCTTCTCAGAATATTATAGATAGATATAAACTTAAGATTAATAAAATTATAGCTGGCTTAAAAAACCGAGTAAGGGCAGAGGCTTTAAGTCAACTTATTGAAGCTATTTAACACGGTAATCTAGTGTTCCCATTGGAACAGCTTGGTGGTTTGTAATCGCCTAGCTGTTTTTTGTTGAAAGTTACACTTGACTCTAACACCGTGTCGTACTTTATGCTTTTTAACAAGGAGGTAAAGCAATGGAATTGAAAACAATCAATCAGGTATCGAAAGCATACGGGATTTCAACCCGAATGTTACGCTACTACGAAGAAGCTGGACTTATCCATAGCTTGCGAAAAAATGATTACGCTTACCGCGTATACGACGATACCGCACTCGCAAGGTTGCAACAAATCATCGTGCTTCGTAAATTACGCATTCCGATGAAGAATATTCGCGTAATTTTGAACGACGCGCATTCTTCCAAAATTATGGATATTTTTATGCATAGTATCCGAGAGCTTGACGATGAAATTAAAACGCTTTCGACCATCCGCACACTGTTGGTTGGTATGTTCAATAAACTTGAACAAAGCGAAAATATCCAAATGGATTTTGCCCTGCTGACGGATGTGTCTGTGCTTTCTGTTGTTGATACCCTAGCTTTGTCAAAAAATTTGCTTAAGGAGGCGGCAATGATGAAAGATGTTGTACAATCGGAAGCCCGGACAGTTTCCTTTGGAAATTATGTGTGGCGTGTATTGGAGGAAAGAGACAGCAACGCCCTGGTTATCACCGAAAACACAATTTCGGAGCGTTCCTACCACAATGAATTGGCGGATACATCATGGGAGTATTGCGAAATGCGGCAATACTTAAACAACACATTTTACGGAAGCTTTACTACAGAGGAACGGTCGCGGATATTGGAAACACAGGTACACGACCGCGATAATCCGTGGACGGGGACGAAGTGTGGCAAGCCAACAAGCGATAGGGTATTTTTGTTAAGTTATGATGAAGTTGTTAAATACTTCGGTGACAGCGGGGATATGCAAAATCGTCAAGCTTGGCATTGGGTTGATATGGATGTGCCGGGATTTACCGGCGGCTTGCCTGAAAAAGGTGGGCGCGATTTTGTTAATGACCAATATAACAATGCGCGCCGAGCATATAAAACCGATAGCTCACCCGCATGGTGGTGGTTGCGTTCGCCCGGAGGACAGGGTAAACATACAACAGGAAGCATCGGTTTTATCGGTGAAATTTTTCTCTGTGGCGATGATGTATGGATGAATAGTCGTGAACATGGCGAAGAAGAAAACGGTGGTGTTCGCCCTGCGATGTGGATAAAATTATGAGGGTTGATATAATGAATATAAAAATAAAAAAGATGACACCTGAGCTTTTAGATGCATGGTTACATTATTTTGATAATGTAGCTTATGTGAATGAGGATGGCAGCATTGAAAAATGGCAGGAATGTTATTGTATGCATTTCCATTGGGGAGGTCCGCCGCCTGCGGAACCACTCGAAAAATGCAGGTATGAAAGCCGCGCAAGGGCAATAGATTATTTTAAGACAGGCTGGATGCAGGGGTATTTAGCCTTTGACGGTGACAAAGTGGTTGGCTGGTGCAATGCCAACGACAAACATAAATACACACAAGATATACGACGTTACCCCGCCCAAGATAAAAATAATAAAGTAAAAAGTGTGGTTTGTATTAATATCTGTCCATCAATGCGAAGAAAAGGAATAGGTACCATGTTCCTTAAAAAAATTAGCGAGGATGCCAGCGCAGAGGGTTATGACTATGTTGAGGGCTATCCCCGTGACGATACAGACCCTAAAAATTATCACGGGCCGAATCGTCTTTTTGAAAAAGCTGGGTTTGTAATACATAAGCAGTATAAAAATTATGCTGTCGTTAGGAAATATCTCGAAAACAAATAGTTGTTTATACAGAGCTTTGTTTGCCTATGCGAAGCTCTGTTTTTATTATAGCGTTTACGACAAACCCCTCCAAATAAGATTAACATGTTTAAAAAGATTATTTGCATACCCTAAAGAAGTATGATAATGTATACCTGTAAGTAAGAAAATCGTAGTGACTGTAAGGTGTTTGACGACACCGCACAGCGAGTGTAGGGATTCACTCCATCACCTAACACACACAGACTTTCGTCTGCCACTACGCAACCACAGTTTAGCACTGATCCACCATTATTTCAAACACTTTTATTTTGGCGCGTCGAAATAATGGCTGTATTTGTCATATTTTGGTTGTTATAACATGGCGATTAAAGTGCGTTTCGTGTAGTAAATTATCCAAGGTGTGTAGGTGGTGGCAGTTTTCTGCCGTTCTTGCACGCCTTTTTTATCAGGCGGCATTGCGCTTATGGGGAAAGGATAGCTGTCCTCCCCATAAGCGTTTGTCCATAAATGGCAGAAGCACGAAGGGGGAGGGGATAAGTAAATGTGCCAACATCTCGATGAAAATGTGATGAAGTGTAATCTGCGTTCTGAAGCCCAATGGAACGAATTGTTAAAAATAACCGAAGTAATACCCGGTTATAACATAATCACCCATGTATGCTTAGACCCAGCCGAACATCCACACTGCGTTATGCTAGAGGCATATGAAAACGAAACTAGCCCTACCATAAGCCTAGAATCCGCAATGAAACACGGACATATGTTTTTAGAAAACGGCGACTGGGATAGCGCAAGCGCATATTTTGGCTGTGTACTAGATATAATACGCTTGCGTACATAGGAAATACCTACATATCATACTTCTTAGGATCAAGCTTCTCGCACTCGCCGATTATACCCTCAGTAAACTCCCCGACATCAGCCGGAAGCCCTTCAATTTCTTCGCCTATACTATCTATCCACATCAGCTCTTTTTCAGCCAGCTTAAGCTCGCCGCTATCGTAGGCTTTTTGTATATGCGAAAGCGCAAGTAAACCGGCTTTTTTAGCCCGCGGATAATGCCCGTCAACCTTCACAAGTTCCTTGGAAATATCAAGCACAACATCCGGACGAAGCACATATGCCTGCGGGTCAAGCCTGCTATCGCTGTCCGCATGTAGATCACGTAGCAACAAGGCCGCTTCGTGGCTTCTTGCAGTTGCTTCGTTCATCAAGCGGCAGTCATACGCAAGCTGTTCAAAAGATACCGTGGGCGCCATCCCGCCCAGTAATTTAATATTTTGAACCGACTCATTACTCCATAAATCAGCAACACAAGCGGCCACATTCCCCACCGGCGAAAGATGTGCGCAGGCCGCTGTTCTTCCCTCCATTGCGATAGGGGTACCGCTTATCGCTTTTACATAAACACCCTCGTAACCGCAATCCTTATGTGGCCCCGTTGCGCCGCATTCCACAGCTACTAAGCTCCTTACAGCACTAACTACCCTTACCACCGCCGCAAATACCCTTGGAATATAATTCTTCTCTGCCATAACCATAGCTGTATTGGCAAAACCACAAGCGGTATCCCCAGCCGCAAAAACCCCGTTTTTATCAGCTATACCCACAAGCGTCGTCCAAAGCTTCTCCATATCCCTACAGCCCAGAACAGACAAAGCAAATATACACTTAGCAATATCACAATACATAACCGCTTCATCATGCGTTTCCTTACCGCCCACAGATTCAATCGCAAAAAAATCTGCCCCGGTTTTAGCGCAGCCCTCAAATGTTTCCAGCATCCTATCCCAATGCCAGCCGCGCCACATATGTTCCAAATTTGGCCCTTCTCGTATATCATTCGGCGTTATCCTTACCGCCGCTTTAATCCCTTGCTTCGCCTCAAACTCCCTTACCGCATCCACAACAGTTTTTGTAAGCTCTATCCCCCATTCGGGATTCTCAGTTAATGGCGGCAATGTCTCAATTTCTGCCACAAAACCTGGTACGTATAAGTCCTTAGCCCGTTCGCATATTCCCGCTATAATCTCTTTGTAATTGCGTATTACCTCCGGCATAGTCTCTTTTGTTATTGCCATCGTCGGTAGCGTAAAATTAATTTCAGGATACAGCGTTCCGCCGCCAAGTACCATTCCGTTTTTAAGTTTTAGCGGAATTTTAGCCTTGCCATATATAAAATCGCTAAGATCCGTATAAGCCGTAGCTTTATAGTTGTTTTTTACCATTTGGCATCACCTCTTCTACTGTAAATATACGACAAAAATTTGCATAAATCAATAGTATCTTCTGACTGGCAAATGTGGATATACCTAACACTTGACAAATGCAGAGTTTATCTGTAATATTAGCCCGTGTGAAAATAAAAATCCCAAAAGGAAGGTGGTTCTACTGTGTCAAATATGGTAGAAATACGCTGGCACGGGCGTGGAGGTCAGGGAGCTAAAACGGCATCTCTGCTTCTGGCGGATGCCGCGTTTAACATCGGGAAGTATGTACAGGGTTTTCCTGAGTATGGTCCCGAACGCATGGGCGCACCCATTACCGCGTTTAACCGCATATCGGATGAACGCAGCTCGCTACATAGCAATATTTACGAGCCAGATTATGTAGTGGTGGTAGATGAGACTTTACTGTCAGCGGTATCCGTGACAAGCGGTCTTAAAAAAGAAGGCGCTGTTATAATCAACTCTAACAAAGCCCCTGAGGACTTTAGGCCTCTGTTAGAAGGTTTTGAAGGGCGTGTTTACACTATCGACGCGGGCAAAATAGCCTTTGAAACGATAGGTCGTAACATACCCAATACCCCTATGTTGGGCGCAGTAGTAAAAGTTAGCGGTGTTATTCCAGAGGACGAATTTTTGGCAGATATGGAACAATCTCTAAAAGATCAGTTTCATTCCAAGCCAGAGGTTGTAGCCCCTAACATGCAAGCTATAAAACGTTCTATGCAGGAGGTTAAAGGATTATGATTTATATTAAAGACGCAAACCTAAACCTTACCTGGAAGGATGTCGCGGCGGCCGGTACAATCGAAGGCGGCGGCACTTCATTGGAAATTAACACTGGTGACTGGCGGACTATGATCCCCACGTTCCACGAAAGTGCTTGTACTCATTGTATGCTCTGCTTCCCTGTATGTGCAGATAGCGCTATCCCTGTAAACAAAGAGGGTAAACGCGAAGATTTTGACTTTATGCACTGCAAAGGCTGTGGCGTATGTTATAAAGTATGTCCTTTCAAGGACAAAGCCATTACCTGGGAAAAGGAGGACAAATAATGGGAATCCGTGAAAGACTTTCCGGTAATGAAGCGATTGCAACTGCGCTAAAGCAGATTAATCCGGATGTTGTAGCCGCATATCCAATAACACCTTCTACAGAAGTTGTGCATTATTTTTCACAGTATGTTGCTGACGGCGAGGTAGATACCAACTTTGTAGCCGTAGAATCTGAACATAGCGCAATGTCCGCATGTATAGGTGCAGCAGCAGCCGGTGCCAGAGCCGCAACAGTAACATCTGCCTGTGGTCTTGCACTTATGTGGGAGCTTCTATATGTGGCATCAGGTACACGTTTGCCTGTTACACTTGCCGTAATCAACCGCGCACTTAGCGCACCTATCAATATTAACAACGACCACAGCGACTCTATGGGCGCTCGTGACAGCGGCTGGATTCAGCTCTATTCCGAAAACAATCAGGAAGCTTATGACAACTATATAATGTCACAACGCATTGCAGAGCATAAAGACGTACAACTGCCGGTTATGGTGTGTCAAGATGGCTTTATCACCTCTCATGCTGTTGAAAATATCGAGCTTATGGAAACTGCCGATGTTAAAAAGTTTGTTGGCGAATATAAAGCGCCATGGTCATTACTGTCCGGCAAACCTACGTCAGTAGGTCCATACGATACAACAATGTTCTACTTTGAACATCAATATCAGCGTGCCCAAGCCATGAACGGCTCCAAAAAAGTAATTTTGGACGTTTTCAAAGAATTTGGCAAACTAACAGGCCGCAACTACGACCTCTTTGAAGAATACAAAATGGAAGATGCAGAGCGCGTAATAGTTGTTCTTAACTCTAGCGCTGGTACTGCTAAATATGTTTGCGACAAGCTTCGTGCTAAAGGTGAAAAAGTTGGCGTTCTTAAACTGCGTGTTTTCCGTCCTTTCCCATTAGAAGAACTTTCAAAAGCTCTTTCTAAAGCAAAAGCTGTTGCTGTTATGGATAAAGCTGATTGCTTCAGCGGCATGGGCGGCCCTGTATTTACAGACGTACGTCATGCCTGCTACGAGCTTGCTAACCGTCCTCATATGATTAACTACATCTATGGCCTGGGCGGCCGCGACGTGCGTGAGGAAGATTTCATGCTCGTATACGAAAGCCTTAGCGAAGTTATCAAAAATGGTAAAACAGGCGAAATTTATCGTCATGTCGGCGTTAGGGGGGTTTAAATTATGGCTTATAATTTGAAACAGGAAGCTTGCAAAAGAGAACGTCTTGCAGGCGGACACCGCCTGTGTGCCGGCTGCGGCGCTAGTGTTGCGGTGCGCGGGGTGCTTCGTGCCCTAGATGATAAAGATGTTTCCGTTTCTGCTGTTGCTACAAGCTGTCTGGAAGTTTCCAGCTTCTTGTTCCCGTACACAGCTTGGAACGATAACTTTATCCACTCTGCTTTTGAAAATGTTGCCGCTACTATTGGTGGTGCAGAAGCCGCTTACAAAGTGCTTAAAGCAAAAGGTAAAGTGAAAGATGATTATAAATTTATAGCGTTTGCCGGTGACGGCGGAACATATGACATCGGTTTCCAAGCGCTTTCCGGCGCTATGGAACGCGGCCATGATATGGTCTATGTTTGCTACGATAACGAAGCTTACATGAACACCGGTATTCAGCGTTCTTCCGCTACACCTAAATTTGCCGAGGTGGCAACCGCCCCCGTTGGTAAAGAGGTGCCTGGCAAAATGCAACATAAGAAAGATCTGACTGCCGTATTGGTAGCTCATAACATTCCTTATGTTGCACAAACAACCTTTACAGGAAATTTTAAGGACTTCCATGAAAAAGCTTACAAAGCCCACTATACTCCGGGCCCAGCTTTCTTGAATATCCTTGCTCCATGCCCACGCGGCTGGCGTTATCCACCGGAAGATTTGATGGAAATGACCAAACTTGCGGTTGATACATGCGTATGGCCTCTGTACGAGGTTGTTGACGGCGTGTGGAAGCTTACCTACGAGCCTAAAAAGAAACTTCCAGTTGTAGATTACCTCAAGAGACAAGGCCGCTTTAGGCATATGTTTGAAAAAGGTAATGAATGGATGATTGATGAATTCCAGAAGCATACTGATAAACAGTGGGAAGATCTTGTGGCTAAGTGTAAGTAGTATTTGTAGATTTTTTTGCGGCTCGTCCTTTGGACGGGTCGCTTTTTTTGGAATTTTTGAAGGTGGAGCGTTCAAAGCATTATAAAAACATAGTCATATACAGAGGCAAATGTACTACGCTGTCTTTGAACAAAAAATCTTTTTGGTACAGAATAAATGGCTCGCTCAATTTTGATTTAAAACGGTTCATAAATTTATCCAGTGATGAATGCTTTTTATAGGTAGATGATTTTACTTCAATGGGGCTAATTTTGTTTTTATGGGTAATCAGGAAGTCAATCTCCATGTGGTTTTCGCGTTTTTCTTTGTCAACCCTCGAATAAAAAAATAATCGGTGGCCATTTACCCTTAGCATTTGAGAAACCACATTTTCCATTAACATACCTTCGTTTACGTTTAGTTTATCAAATAATATGGCCTTGTATAATTCATTGCCTGTGAAGGTGTGATTTCTGAAAGCATGAGTAACCAGCAAGCCTGTATCAGCCATATAAATTTTTTGAGTTGTGTGGTCCATGCTGAGTGCCAGCCCAAAGTTGGGGTCAGTGGCGTTGTAACATGGGTTTACAATCATTCCGTCGGATAGCCACATAAAGGCATCTTCGTAGGCTCTAAACCGTGCATCTTTATTTATGGAAGAAAGTTTGTATTTCTTCTCCTTCTTCGATAGCTGCCCCGGTAAGTTGTCGTAAATGGCTGTAACCTTTTGTTTGTACGCTCCTGCGTACTTTGCGATGTCCCGACGATACAGGGCAAGAATATTGCGTTTGATGTTATCGGTAGCTTCAAAATCTTGGCTTGTTGCGTATTCGATTACGGCTTGAGGCATTCCCCCGATCAACATGTAGGTGCGGAAGCTGTTCATAACCCTACGATGCAACGCTTGCCCCAAGGGTTTTCTTTGCTCAAAGCATTCACGGATAAATGATACCGTTACTTCATCATCAAGGGCATGAAGGAACTCTTCAAAATCCAGAGGGTGTATTTCAATTTCTTCCTCCTCGGAAGGGATTAAAATATCCTTAACATTTTCTTTCAACGAAAGTAATGAGCCGGATTCGATATAGTCATATCTGCCGTCTGCGACAAGGTGTTTAATGAGCTGCCTTGCTTTTGGATAGAGCTGGATTTCATCGAATACAATCAGGCTTTCACGCAAATGAAGCCGAACTTGATAATATAACGACAGCTTAGTTAAAAACATGGGAATATCATGGCTGTCGTTTTCAAAAATAGTTATAACGTCCTTGGGAGGGTTTGAAAAATCAATGAGTATCATTGATTTGTACTCACTTTTCCCAAAGTGTTCTGCCAAAAAGGATTTTCCAACTCGCCTGGCACCGTTTAATAACAATGCCGTTTTCCCTTTGCTTTGGTTCTTCCAATCAACAATACGCTTGTATGCCTTGCGTTTCAAAACCATTGCTACCGCTCCCTTCAAGGAGCATAGTAGCATTTATATCACGAAAGGGCAACTAATAACTTGCGACATAATGCACGAAAGGGCATGATAAAATTCAGCAAAAAATCACATAAAGGCATATTGCCCAAGCGGCTGGCGTTATCCTTTAGTATTTGTGGATTTTTTGCGGCTCGTCCTTTGGACGGGTCGCTTTTTTAATTTAGAATTGAGCAAATATTGACCTGAGTCCACGGCTTTTTGTATAATACAAACATGAAACAGAATCCTAATTACTACATTAACATGGAAAAACAAGGTAGGCATACTATAGGCCACAGAAACTATGATTCTTCTGGCACCAGAAGTGTGTTCCAGCAAAACCAGAAGATTATGAGGAGTAGATTACATGTCATACTATAACAAGCTAAATATTAGTAAATTTTTAGGACATGAGGTATTTATTGCCTTGCATAACAATGAGTACTTCGTAGGAAAGGTAACTGACGGCTTGCTGAACGAATGCTGGGAAGAAGATGAAGAGGACGAAATGTTAGCTATCAAAATTGGTAATAGTAAAGATTTGGAAGCCATTTGTTTAAAAGAAATACGTGTAATTACCAGGGTTGCTGATGCAGGTTTGGCTTTAGAGGCCGTCTAAACTTTGTAGGTTTACCCGGCAAAACTAAGCCCGGTATAAACGGCGTTTTTATCATCCTGAGTTACACCCAAATATCTGCGCGTAATAAATAGCGAACTATGGTTATAAATATCCATTATAACGGCAGGCGAAACCCCGCCTTTCCAAGCGTGATAACCCATTGTTTTACGAAGCGAATGACAAGATACCCGCTGGGAAAGGTCAAGCTCTTCTGCGGCGGTGCGGATTATGCGGTAGGCTTGTACGCGGCTTAGGGCTTTGTTGGTTTTTGGGTTGCGGATTAGAGCTGTGTTTGGCCTAGCGGAGGGAAAGCAGACTGATAAAGCGTTAATAATATTTTTATTTAGCGCAATGGTCTTGCTTTTTTTGGTTTTTTTCTCTATTATGGTAATTGTTCTACGGATGCGATGGTTTTGGAAGTCGTATACGTCGTCTGTGGATAGGCGCAAAACGTCTGAGATTCTTAAAGCGGTATGTATGCATAGGGTTATTAATAGGTAGTTTCTCATTTGGCCTTTGTTGTAGTAGTATTGGATTAGTTGGTTTACTTGCTGTTTATCGCGGATAGGTTCGGTCATTGCCATTTTGGGTTTCCTCCTTTGGGGGATGGTATAATTTTTTGTTGGTTTACTTAACATACTATCTAATGTGTTACATGAGCGTCTTTATTCCTGTAAAATAGCGGAATAGAGATGCCTTTTTATTTTACTGGCGAAGATGATTTTTCATCTTCGTCTTTTTTAATGCCGTATTTACACCGGTTCTTGACTATGTAACACATTAGATATTGTGTTACGCGCAACATCATGTAGTAGCAATAGAAATTTAACATAGGGAGGAGGATATTGCTTGACGAAGGATTCATATGAATTTTTCCATAGAAAATACATTTGAAGGAACATTAAAATCCAATGGAGGTTACGAAAATGACAAAGGAAAAAAAACAGTTTACAGCATTTATGATGAGTCTTGTTTTATTATTAACATTCATAACAAGCCCAGTAATTGCATCAGCAGTTGAAAACGATGTCGAGAAAGATAATCCGAGTTATGGAAACATGTACGAAACAAATTTTACTTCACCGGCGGCACTTACAGTAGATTTGGATATAGAGCCTTTTTCGACTGTGATGTATGGAGCTTTAGCCAGGGCTCAAAGTTTTTTCGGCAGGTCATCATTTAATTATAATCATGAGTTGGCTACCTTTGCCATGGGATTAAGCGCCAAGGCTTATGGCGCAAGTTATAGAAATGTTTTTGAGCATCTTTCCTGTACAACTTATGGGTTTGGTATGCCCTACTGGGCGTTTCGGGTGTTCAATTACGCTGACCGCAATGATGGCTCTGGCGCAAGTCCTGAGCATAGAGTGGGTTATACTTTTTCTACAACACGTACAATGGTAAATGGCGAGGCTAGGTTTTTGACTGTTGTTACAATCCGAGCAACTCATGGCAGGGAATGGCACAGTAATTTTGAAGTGGGTCTTGCAGGAGATCATTTTGGATTCCGAAGCGCAGAAGCCTTAGTCAGGCAAGACCTACTTGAATACATGACATGGCTTCAAACCGAAAGTTACTATGCTCCAGTAATTGGCTCATTAGGTAATGATATAGGTAGGAACATTATAGTTATTACAGGCCACAGCAGAGGCGCGGCTGTAGCCAATTTATTAGGAGCTAATCTGAATAACAGCCAAGCTATAGCGCTTCGTCAGAATATATTTACATATACATTTGCAACACCAAATACAACAAGAAATGTAAATCCCAATGCTCATCAAAATATCTTTAACATTATCAACGCAGAAGATTTTGTAGCATATATGCCATTATCTATGCCTGGGTGGGATTTTGGACGGCATGGAATAACTTTTGCGTTCCCTAGCAGGGGAGTAGTTAGTGATAGAGATTGGGCTATTCATAGGGCTAATGTTATTGCTAAAATTCAGGGTGACCCGCTCTTCGGTAACCCGTTCTTTCTACCACACTTCCTTACAAACGGGGCTTCTTCAACAATTGCTATGGCTCGAGAAATGCACCGACTTGCGAACAACGTAACCGAGTACTACACACGAATACGTATCGCCGACCTTGGTATATTTTGGTTTATGACACCATACGAGTTTATGCAAGAATTAGTTGCGCCTGCCGCACAAAATGATGTTGGTGCTACAGCAACTTTAGGCGCAATAAGCTTGATGTACTTTACTTCTTCTTATCGACGTATCGCAAGAGATTTTATTAGACAAGGCATATTTAATCTTGATTTTGTAAATAGCAGTCCTCATCATCATTACTTATATCTTGCATGGATGAATGCTATAGGAGCGCATCATCTACAACGTAATGTTATTATAAATTCCCTCCGCATTTCTAGCCCCGTTGATGTAATGGTTTTAAATAACAACAACCAACTGGTGGCTAGGATAGTGAATGATGAAATTGATGATTCAATTGACTATGAAGATATATATATCGTTATTGATGTTTATTACAATGTGAAGTATATTTATTTTTCATCATTTAATAATTATACTGTGCGTTTGATTGGCAACGACTACGGCACAATGTCACTTAACTTTGAAAATATTGACCTTTTGTCCGTAAGAACAACAGCTGAAAGCTCATTCTCCAACATAGAACTATACCCCGGTAGAGAGTTTGTTAGCCAAATTACCAATGCCGCCATGGTACGGCTATTCCTTGTCGAAGATAATGAAATAATCGGAGAAATCGGGCAGGATGGCAAGCTAATTCCAACAGTACCACCAATCGCAGACGGTACAGGACAGCAACAAGTCAGTAGCGATAATGGCGAGGATACAGTAAATCGCCCCACTAACGCCCAAAACCCACGAATAAGAACCCAACCAGAATCCATTACCGTATATATTAATAATCCTGCCCACTTGTCTGTAACAGCCAATATAACAGATCGTGGTACGCTGTCCTTCCAATGGTATAGGGCAGAAGGGCAACTCGGCGGTAATTTTAGAGCCATAGGAGGTGCGACAGAGCGTAGCCACAGCCCAGATACAAGCGCGGCTGGTATAAACCGTTATCGAGTTATAGTAACCAATACAAATACCAGCGCAGGTATAGACGGAAACCAAATAAGCCGGACAAGAAGCCGTACTGCAACCATAACTGTAATACAGCAAGTTGCCAACTTGTATGATACAGAAGAAATATATGAAGAAGAAGGCTACAGTCAAGAAAATATCCAAGAAGATGTCTTAGATGCTGACCCAGCCTTACTTTTGCGCTTCTCCATAGACAGTGACATCTACCTCCACAACGGCGTATTAAGGCAAGCAGACGCACACATATTCATAGACCCCGCCCATGAGCGTACAATGGTACCCCTACGAGTAGTGGCAGAAGCATTAAACGCCTATGTTACCTGGGAAAACGAAACAAGAACCGTAATAATTGAACAAAACGGTATAAGTCTGCGTTTGCAAGTAGATACCCCTCTACCAGGCGGAATGGGAATGCCGATAATTGCAAACAGCCGTACTTTTGTCCCGCTTGCCTATATATCTGAAATGTTAGGCGCAAATGTTCGATGGGATACCGAGAATAGGGCGGTTTATGTTAGCCGTGGCAGTTGGAGGGCGGGCGCATTGGACGCCTTCCACGGGGCAAGGTAGCATGTACCTGTTTTTTTATGTATAAATTTCCTAATATAGAGAAAGCTATCTCCATAACCAACAACCTTAAGGGAAGGAGAACCAACATGACAGGATTAAAGCAATCAGAGCTCAACTCTATCCGCGAGGTGGCGGCAAGCCATCAGACAGTAGCAAACAAACTGAGTTCATATGCAGAGCAAGTAAGTGATCCAAGTATCAAGCAAATGTTTTCCCAGGCCTCTACAAAAGCGAAGCAAGGGGCACAAAATTTAATCCAGATGTTATAAGGAGACCAGCCAACATGCAGGAAAAAGATCTAGTTTTGGATATTTTATCAGGCGCAAAAGCCAGCCTGGGCAACTACGCCAAGGTGATTACAGAAACAGATAACCCGACCCTTCGCCAAACATTCCAACAAATGAGAGACGGCGACGAAAAGTTTCAATATGACTTATATAAAATTGCGGCACAAAAAGGTTATTATGCCACCTCACCAACTGCTACTCAACAAGACATGCAAAACGTAAAGCATTGTCTGTGCGGCGGCGGTGCTATGGGCTCAATGAGCTAAAATGTTAAGGAAAAGCGCATCCCAAGCGGGGTGCGCTTATTTTAGGTGATTCTTATGAGATTAAAAGCGTTGATAATGGTTTTTGTGCTGTTATTCGCCGGGCATCAGCAGGTAAGCGGCGGCCAAAAGCCATACACGATAATGATATACATGAACGGTTCAGACCTGGAAAGCGAAATAGGCGCGGCTACCGTAGATTTAATAGAAATATTAGAATCTGGCCTGCGTAGCGAGAACGCCAATATAGTTATATTTACCGGCGGCACCAACCGCTGGCAAAACGATATAATACCCGCCAACGAATGCGCCATATGGCACATAGAGGACGGAAAGATATTTGAAGTAAAAAGGCTGGGTCTGCTTAATATGGGCGAGCCGGATACCCTTGCGGATTTTATTACTTTTGCCCTAGAAAACTATCCGGCCAGAAAGTATGGTCTAATAATGTGGGATCATGGCGGCGGCGCAATTGCCGGCTTTGGGCATGACGAAATATTTGACTATATGAATGAAGGAAGCTTAACACTGCCGGATATGGATTACGCCTTTGATAAGGCTGGGCTAAATGGCCAAAAGCTGGAATGGCTGGGCTTCGATTCATGCCTAATGGCCACGGTGGAAATGGCGCTTATCGCATCAAAATACGCAAAATACCTGGTAGCCTCAGAGGACTTGGAACCCGGTGACGGCTGGGATTATAAATTTTTGGCGCTACTTAACCGTTATCCTTGGGCAAACGGTTATGTTTTGGGGCGCGAAATTGTTGATACTTTTATGGATTTCTACGGGCCTTATTCGGATGAAATATTAACGCTATCAGTATTAGACCTCAATAAAGTAAGGCCGGTGATGGAGGCCATGGGGCTATTGATGGAGCAATGTTCCGATAAACTGCTGTCCGATTATTCTTATTCCTTTGCAAACCTGGCGAAGAGGCGCGGCTACACTAAAACATTCGGAGAAGGCTCGGCCAGGGACAACGAAAGCGATATGGTAGATATAGGTGATATGGCGCATCATTTATCCGACTTATTCCCACAAGAGACAGCGGCGGTACACAAGGCCTTAAACGATGCGGTGTTATATAATAGATATAACTCGGCGACGCCGCTATACGGATTAAGCGCGTATTATGTATACGGTGGACTTTTTTATGATTCCTTGGAATTATACGCCCAGCTAAATGTAGATGAAGCTTATAACGAATATCTTCAAAAGTTTTTCGAGCGCTTGCATACGCGCAATCGTGTTAAGGAAACGGTAAATTGGCATATAAACGGAAGGTCGGTTGTGATGTACAAAGGCGCGGAGCTATCGCACTGTTGCCACTATACTATACCCGCAAGGGTAAACGGCAAAGACTGCGATGTGGTTGTATGCTGTAAAAACAGCCAATACGAAGTGCTAGGCTACCGCCACCAAGAAGGTATAATCAAGCAAAAGGGATATAACTTCTTTGAAGCCGGAGATCGTCTTGCTTTTTATCACAAAGACGGCAAGGCCTGGATACTCGGCGGGGCGTTTAATGTTTCTGCGCATTTGATGCCGTCAACACAGGCAGACATTATGCCCCCGGCATAGCCCGCACCTTCGCCGCATGGGATTATGCCTAAAATATTTGACTGATAATTGCTGTCCCGTACTATTCTTACGGAGGAGGAGCTTCTGCTTTCTATTGCGGTTAGTACGGCATCGTAAGTGTCAAAACCTTGTAGCTTTCTGCCCATTTGCTTTATTGCAGATTTTAAGGAGTTGGCGGCATAATCGGGTAGGCACTCTCTTAAATCTGCTAGTGTATAGCCGGGTTTATAGCTTGGCTCTATATCGCCGATTATTTTACTTTCTTTGTCGTTTAAGAAATCGCCTACAAGCTGTACTGGCGCGTGGTAGTTTCCACCGCCTAGGGTGAAGGCGCTGGCTTCTATTTCGCGCTGAAAGTACATGCCTTTTAGTGGGCTGTCTCCTTTGAAATCATGCGGCGATACGCTTACTAATACCGCGCTGTTGGCGTTTATGCAGTCTCTTTTGTAGTGGCTCATTCCGTTTATTGCCAGGCGGCCTTCCTCGCTTGCGGCAGCCACTACTTGCCCGCCTGGACACATGCAGAAGGTGTATACTCCTCTGCCCTCTGCGTTTACGTTTAGTTTATAATCTGCCGCGCCTAGTTTTGGGTGCTTCCAAAACTCGCCGTATTGGGCTTTGTTTATTGTGCTTTGCTTATGCTCTATGCGTAGGCCTATTGAGAAGGCTTTGGCCTCCATGTACAGACCCTTTTTTTCTAGCATTTCCAGGGTATCCCGTGCGGAGTGGCCTATGGCTAAAATTAGGTTTTTACAGTCTATTTCTTCATTTTGCAAAACGATTGATTTTAGTTGAGAGTTTTTTACGTTTATGTCCGTTAGCTGTGTGTTGAATTTGTACTCGCCGCCTAGGTTTTCTATCTTTTGCCTGATGTTTATTAATATTTTGAATAGCTTGTCTGTTCCTATATGCGGTTTTGCTAGGTATTTAATTTCTTCTGGGGCGCCTGCGGATATTAGCTCGGTTATTACTTTCTTTATGCGGGGGTCTTTTATGCCTGTTGTTAGCTTGCCGTCTGAGAATGTACCTGCGCCTCCCTCGCCAAATTGTACGTTTGACTGCGGGTTTAGCGCTCCGGTATTAAAGAAGGTTTTTACGTGTTTGGCTCGTTCTTCTACTGGGTATCCGCGTTCTATTATTATGGGCTTTAGGCCGGCTTCTGCCAGTGTTAGCGCGGCAAATAAGCCGGCAGGGCCCGCTCCTATTATTACGGGTCTTTCTTTTTTCATGGCTACTTCTAGGGAATATACGAAGAATATATTTTTCTTGTTTCTGGCGTCTATAGACTTTTTGACAATTTCAACTTTTTCGATTTTCGCCGGGGAAACGCTTAATGCCCGTGCGGCTTTTTTTATAAGCTGGCTTTCGTCAGAATCCAGGCCTAGGCTTATGTTATCTAATCTATTCATAATGACTCCGATACATATAGGGCGCTTGCGAATGCCCAGTGCAGATTATAACCGCCGCAATCACCTACTACATCCAAAACTTCTCCTATGGCGTATAGGCCTTTTGTGTGGCGCGATTCTAGTGTTTTCTCATTAAAATCGTCTAAAGATGCGCCACCGCCACATACTTGCGCGTTTTTAAAGCCGTTGTGACCCGTAATATTAACGGTAATTGATTTCATGTCTGCGTTATGTTTTAAAATCCGCTCAGACAGCTTCTTTTCCACTAAGCCTATTAAATTGCAAAAATTTTTTTGGTATTCGGCAAGCTCTTCACGGCTCATGTCCGGCACTAGATCTAGTTCCAGCGTGCAATCCTTATATAAAGAAAATAGATATGATACTTGCATAACTGCAATGCCGGATAGCCCGTAGTCGGTTATTAAAATCTCGCCGTGTTCTTCTCGTAATATATTATTTCCTTGGCGCACTTTTACTGATCCGTTAAACTTAACACCTTTTAGGCCTTTTAGAAAGGCGTCGTCTGATTTAAGTTGAACAAGCGCGGGGTATGGCTCTATTATCTTATGGCCAAAATTTTTTAGAATTTTTAGGCCGCTGTCTGTTCCGTTGTTGGCTTTTAAGCCTGTGGCTATAATTAGGGGTTTGTTTGGTAGACCGTTATATTCGGTGACTATTTCAACTTTGTGCTTGGCCAACGCCGTCCTCAGCAGATCTAATACCGATGACGCTTTATTGCTTAGCGGATACACTAAGCCATCTTTGCTTCTGGTATACAGGCCTATAGATTTAAAAAATTCTAAAACATTCTGAGAAATTATTTTTTCTACTATATCGGGGCGATTACTATGATAGTTTTTACTGCTTAAATTTAGGTTAGTTAAATTACAGCGGCCATTGCCTGTTAGTAAAATTTTTTGGCCTATTCGCGCTTTGGATTCAAATACCGTTACCTTATAGCCTTTTCTTGCCAGGCTTATTGCGGCGCATAAGCCCGATGCCCCTCCGCCTAAAATAGCTATATCCATCAACCGCTACCCCGCAGAGCCAAATACTGATTAACCGCCGTAACAGAAAATTTCTCGGCTTCCGTCTCTACATTAGGAATAGTCATAGCGTTTAAGCTACGGAATAACTGCTTACGCTCGGTCAAAAATGATTTGGCTACTTCCTGTACGTGGCCGTCCTTATGATCGCTTAGCTTAATAAGTTCCTCGTTCTTCATAAAAACTACAATAGGAAAATGCCGTCGCTTTAACTGCGACATATGCGCTGTTAGTAGCGAGCCTTCCTCTTGCGTTTCAAAATCTGTAAAGATAAATACTAAACTGCGTCGCTTTTGTTGCTGGCATAGGCGCCTAAAAGCCGCCTCATAATCTGAAGTGCTTCTGCTTTCTTGTATGTGGTATAGGGCTTCCATTAGGTTGTTGCGGTGAGCTTCGCCTTTGCCTGGCATTATTATAGATTTTACTTCCTTATCAAATACCATCAAGCCGCTTTGGTCGCCTTTTTGGTTTACTATATCCGATAGCACCAAGGCCGCGTTTATTGCGTAGTCTAGCTTTTTGTAGCCTTTTACGCTGTAACTCATTGGGCGGCCGCAGTCTATTAACATGAAAATTGGCTGATTTTTTTCTATTTGATAGTCGTTTACTATAAGACGCATTTCGCGGGCGCTTACCGGCCAGTTTATTTTGCGGTAATCATCGCCGTCTACATATGCCCGTAGGCTCTCAAATTCTGTTCCGTTACCGAATAAACGCAAGGCCTTGTCGCCCTGCGATAATAGGCGGTTCCTTTGCATCATTATTCTGAAACGGCTTAAATCTGTCATGTTGGGGTAAACTTTAAACTCCATCGGGCAGTTATTAGTATAATATTTTACGCACAAGCCCAATAGCCCGCGCATTCTCAAATGTATTTGCCCAAAACTAAAAGCGCCCCTTTTTGACGGGGTGATGCTGTATGCGAAAACCTTTTCCTGGCCTGGGGCTATGCTATGCTTTAAATCTTCTTTAGATACAATAAAATGGCGGTCGCTTACCGCGTCTGATGCCTCTACTTGTAGCGTAAAGGCCGATGGATTGTATATAGTGAAGGCGATACGGTTTAAGGCTTTATGTGATAGTTTGCCTGAGGAAAAATCTTCCCGGCGCACTTCCAATGCAGAAACTGCCGGAGACAGCACAAAATCCATGGCCAATAAACCAAATATAATTAGATTATATAGCCAAAATATTAAAGATGGCAAAGGCTCAGGCAAAATCGCCACCAAAAATAATAGCGGCAAGCCCATACATGCCAAAATAGCAAAACGCCTGCTAACGCTCATCTCGGTACCTTCACCTGGGATAGTATATTTTCTATTACCATATCGCTTTTAACTCCGTCCATTTCCGCTTCCGGCTTCAAAATTATACGATGCCCCAAAACAGGTAAGCATAAACGCCGTACATCGTCGGGAATTACATAGTCTCGCCCTTCCATGGCCGCGTATGCCTTTGATGCCAATAGCAAGGCCACAGAACCCCTTGGGCTGGCTCCGTACATGACCGCTGTTACTCTTCTGGTTGTTTCTACTATGCTTACGATGTAGTTCATTACGCCGTCCTCTACTGTTACCTTAGCGATCTCTTGACGGCAGTCGGCTATTTCATCTGCTCCGCAAACGGATTCACCAGATAGCCTTACTGTGTTAAAACCCTCGTGATGCATTTGCAAAACCCGTTTTTCTGCCGCTACGCCTGGGTAGTGCAAGAAAATTTTCATCATAAAGCGGTCTATTAAAGCTTCCGGTAGGGGGTACGTGCCTTCGTATTCTACCGGGTTTTGTGTTGCCATCACAAAGAAGGGCTCGGCCAGTACATGACGGCTTCCGTCTATTGTTATAGCCCGCTCCTCCATTACCTCTAATAGCGCAGATTGCGTTTTGGGCGGTGTGCGGTTTATTTCGTCTGCTAAAAACAACTGAGTAAACAGAGGGCCTTTGCGTAATTCAAAATCGTTGCTTTGTTGGTTAAATATTTTGGTACCTAAAATATCCGATGGTAGCTGATCGGAGGTAAACTGCACACGCTTGAAATCCATAGACATAGCCTGGGCTACACAGCGCGCCCATAGGGTTTTGGCCAAGCCCGGCACCCCTTCCACCAAAACATGCCCGCCGGCCAATAGTGCCGTTAGCGCTAGATCAGTTAAGCCTTCCTGATTCTGCACGGTCGCGTTAATATTTGCTTTTAGTTTATCTGCTAAATCTTTCGTTATCATTTGCTTCTCCTATCAGCTTGCTTGTATAGTCTGGCAAGTACCATTACTTGCTCGTTTTCTTCCCGTTCTATTTCTTCGTAAAGCGGAATGGGGCTTCCGAAACGCTTACCCAAATGCCATATTAAGACCGCCGCCGCAATCATAATCTGAAAAGCCGTAAGACGCAACCAGGTCGGTAACTGATTAAACGCGCTATCTGCCCTATGGAAGCCGTGATAGTATTCCGCAAAGTAGATGCGATCCGGATTCCATCCGTATAACACATAAGCGATACTACGGCCGTAGATGGAGTTATTCATCAAATTTATATTGACTACAGAGTTAGCCTGGCCTGTAACCACCTCGCCCATACCCAGACGGTACCAGCGTAAGTCGCCAAAGGGCGTATAAATCTCATTTGTAAGAACACGGTCAATTATAGTCGGCTGGCGGTTTTCCAGGTAAATTAAGCGGCCGCCCTGCCTTACCCAGTTTAGAATTTCCTCTGCCGCGGCTGTGCCTACACGCGGGTTAGTTGGCTGTATAATAAAAACGGCATCGTTAAGCCCGGCTGTTGATATTGGCTGATACAGAACATCCACGGGATAGTGCATGTGCCTTAGGGTATCGTACAGCAAGCTCATTCCCAGCTCGCCTGTGGAGAACATAGTAAAATTCGGCTGGCGCTGGCTGAAAATTCTTTGATTAGCGCCCCAAGACATGCTGGCGAATAGCACTAACAGCAAAACCACAATCAAGGGTAGAGTAAGTTTATACGCTTTCATGTAAAATCTCCTCTGCGTAGGCCGCAAAACGGCGGTAGTTTTCCTCTTCTATGTGCTTTCTGCCAAACCAGGTCTGATGAAATACCTCTACCAACGGTACAAAGGCGCCATATAAGCCGGGCGCGGCCATTTCTAGCTCTTGGCTTAGCTGGGCGTTGGTTTTAGATTTATCTACTTGTATAGTCCTCTTTTCATTAAGCGCCACCAAGACCGCTATATAATTATGCCGTATAGCGTCCCTAAATTGCCGTTTATCTTCGTATTCGCGAGAAATTCTCAGTAAATCCGCTAAAGAAAACTTTTTATTGGCAATATCGTCAAATAAGGCCGATACACTGGCCTCTTGCCGTTCTTTTTGGCCTCTGTGCTTTAATAATAAATAAACTATGCCCATGACGGTCGCAAGTAATAAGACAATCGCCACAGTTATAAAAATTATAGTGACAGAATCATATGCTGTAGCGCCGGGCATACTTACATTTACCCGCTCTAGCAGACTCACGATGGCGCGGCCCATGGCTTCCATTATGACTCGTTGATAGTCTATGGCGCGGCCTGTTAGTATGTCATACTGCGATCTTTGCAGTACTTCATGCATAGCTTGGTCAAAAGGGTTCATGATGTATACCCGCGCCGCAAGCGATCTAGCCCTATCGTTATGTCTAGCCCCTCTTTTTTGATCTTTTGGTTAAAATAGATAAGCGCAGTCATTATCCCCTCCATAGGGGCTATCAGAATAGAAACAAACATTAAAGCATAAAACTGCAAGGCGCTGGTAGCGACCCAAAGAGTGCCGAAATCCACGACATTACCGGCTAATACCGTTAAAACCCCCACTAAGGCAACAATAAAGCCCTGCGCACTATAGGAAAACAAAAACACAAGAATAGTCCACAAAATACGAAGCCCAAGTATCCGCCAAAAGTCGTCTTTTAAAAGCTTAAGCGAACGCGAAATAGTCGCAAAAAAGTAGCGCTTTTCAAATATCGCCACAGGAATGGCCAGCGCAAATATATTCGAGTAAATAACAAAAAAGATAGCATAAGCAAAGCCAGAAGCCACAATAACCACAGGGTGTATATCAAGAATAAACTGAAAAACATCGTTATACCCGGCAATGGCAGAGTAGACTAAAAAGAACAAAACAATCATCCAAGGCAACATTAAAATAAGCTGAGCCAAAGCCGAAGTCATCACCCGAAAGAAAGCCTTTAAGGTATCCCTAAAAGGAAGCTCTACAGGCTCGCCGTAAAAGGCCTGTTTAGAAATCAAGATATGCCCAGAGGAGGACAAAAACGCCCAAGCGGCGTACAGGGGCAGTATTCCGATAAAAACCAATAAAATGGCTATTAAAATATGGTTATCGTTGACGGTTTCCGCTATTCCCATGACTATCACAACGCCAAAAGTAAGGGCAAAGCCAAATACCAGCATAAGAATAATAGAGATTATCCCGATGATTAAAGAGAAGGCAATTTGCGTTTTAATTGTAAGCCTATATAGGTCAAAGACCCTATCCATAAGGGCGGCGGCGTTCATGGGCATGTAATCTTGTTGCATTTAGCCAATTTCCTTTCCTGTGAGTCTTGAGCTTGATTATAGCATAGAAAAAAATTTTGTGATATATATATAACTGCGAAAGGGGAGTTACCAAAAATGGCGCATATCCTAATTGTAGAAGATGATTGCGAAATAAACGATCTAATCGCCAGAAATTTAAAATTGGTCGGGCATACATATATGCAGGTATTCGACGGCACAAGAGCGGTAGAAACGGCGGCAAGCGATAGCTTCGATTTAATTTTGCTAGACATAATGCTACCGGAAATGGACGGCTTTGAGGTAATTAAAAAAATCACAGCAGAGCCCGTTATTTTTATTACAGCAAAAGACGGGCTAGAAAACAAGCTAAAAGGCCTAACGCTAGGCGCAGACGACTATATAGTAAAGCCTTTTGAAATGCTGGAACTTTTAGCCCGTATAGAGGCAGTTTTACGCCGCACACAAAAAGACATAAAAATGTTTAGCCTAGATAACGTGAATGTAAACCTAAGTGACAGAACGGTAGAAGTGGCCGGGCAAGATGCGGATTTATCGCCACAAGAGTTTGAACTACTGGAAGTGCTAATAAAAAATCAAAACATAGCGCTATCGCGGGACAAGCTTTTGGAACTAGCCTGGGGCTACGATTATATTGGCGAAACGCGTACAGTGGACAACCATATTCAAAAGCTTAGAAGTAAATTAGGCTGGGAAGAACGCATAAAGACAATATACAAACTAGGCTACCGCTTGGAGGTTAAGAAATGAAGCTAAGGACATTTATTTCTTCCTATTTACTTTTGCTGACTATTCTTTTTTCAAGCATCAGCATAGTTTCGTTTTACCTGAACAACAGCCAAATGAGCATGTTAAAAAATAAGAGTATCGGGCAATTTCAGACCATAGTAAGCTCGCTTGACAGAGATATTGCAGTTTTGTGGGGCAGAGAGCCCGCGGATTTTTACGAGCTAGTAGATGCTTTAGTAATGGGCTACGCAAGATACTACGGTAGGCACAATGTAAGTATATCTATCAGACAAAGCCACGAGGTACAGCCGTCGGAAGTAATTTTTATTGATAACGAGTCTGGCTATTTTATAAATATAGGCGGCCACTTAACAGAGCCCTTCGGATACTTCCTATTGGATTATAGCCTAAATATAAGCGAAAATATAAGGGATATGCGAAACATTCAAAATACGCTTTTGCTATCCGCAATAATTTTTTCCGCAGTGGCCGCTGTTGGTTTATATTTGATTTTATCGTCAATATTTAAGCCGCTTACGGTGGTAGCCAAGGCCTCAAGAGAAATAGCAAACGGACAATTTAATGAAAGAATCCCCATGTATGACGAAAAAAGTAAAAACGAACTTGCCCAGGTAGCCCTAGACTTTAACAAAATGGCCGACCGTATAGAACAGCAAATAGCGTTCCTGGAAGAAGAGGCCGTAAACAAGCAACAGTTTGTAGACAACTTTGCCCACGAAATGCGAACGCCCTTAACTTCCATATACGGCAATGCCGAGTATCTGCAAAAAGCAGTTTTGGAAGAAGGCGAGCTTGTAGAGTTATCCGGCCAAATTATGAACAAGGCAAGCTATATGAAAGAGATAGCAAACTCGCTACTACAGCTTGCAATGCTACGCGATTACGAGCCGGATATGCAAGAAATTTTTATAAGCCCTTTATTTGACGATATTGCCCAAACAGTAAAGGCTAAAATTGTCTGTAAAAGTGATGTAGAAACGATAATAGGCCAGGAAGATTTAATTAAATGCCTACTATTGAATCTATGCCAAAACGCGGTAAATGCCGGTTCTACAGAAATTATTATGGAAGCAAGCGCTATAAGCCTGTCCGTTGTAGACAATGGTTGCGGAATACCATCGGACAAGCTGTCAAAAGTAACAGAACCATTTTACCGTGTAGACAAAGCCCGCAACCGAAAGCACGGCGGTGTAGGCCTAGGCCTAACACTATGCAAGCAAATAGCGGACGTCCATAAGGCAAAGTTTCATATAGAATCAGCCCCAGGCAAAGGCACAAGCGTAAAAATAACTTTTACAAGTCCATGACAACTTAGAGATAGATTCATGATAAACATGTTTTATCATAGTCTCAAATCTAATTTGAAGGGAAAGATGAAACATGCAAAAAACAGTAATAAGAACAAAGGAAGTTATCAAAGTAGCGGCAGTAAGCGTTCTGTCAATCGGAATATTTAGCGCGGCATTTACCGGCTTTAACCGTCTGACATTCGAGGCGGCTACAAGCGCGGCAGAGCCCTTGCCGGTAGTGGCGGCACCGGCTGTAATAATTTCAGCCCCGCAGGTCTATGAAGCGCCGGAATTAACCGTAGTAGCCTCACCATTCATGAACCAGCACGAAAACAACACGCTATCCCCCCACGCCATGCCAATGGAAGAGGCCGCCCAAATAGGCGCAGAGTACATTTGGGATCTGTTTGGCGAATGTATTGACGGTATGGAAGTAGAAATGCTATTCGCCGCCTGGCCAAGCCAGAGTAGAACATACTGGATGGGAACAGTAGGAAGCGGAGCAGACGACGAGCGTTTTAGGTTCATGATAGACGCAATAACTGGTATGCGAATAGACATAACAGCCGTATTACCCCAGCCAGAAATGAGCCGGGAAGAAATGGATCTGATTAGGCAAAGGCGAAGCGCAGAAGATTGGCAAGCCTGGGCAGAAGCATGGTACTATAAGACCAACTATGAGCGAGTGGAGTATTTAGGTCTTACAATGAACGACGTAGAGCCATACCTACAAGCGGCCAGACAGTACGCCGAAAGACACTTTAATAACACAACAGTAATGCCAGAAACAGAAAGATTTAGCCTACATGTCAATAGAACCGCCAATATAAATATAGGCGAGGCATCGGCAACATTCGGCGGAATAGTATTCTGGATTGAGGATAATACCGGACGCGAAATTGTTATTAGCATAATAAATGGCGGATATTTAGCAAATATCGGAAGCCAGCATAACGATTTTATACCAGGTTTTAGATATGAACGCGAAGGTATTGGTTAAGTAGAAAAGCTAAGCCACAAAGCAGGTCTAAGCCCTCCGCCTGCCCCGCCCGCTATACTAACAAGCGAGCCGCTTATATGTAATACGCCATCTGCACATACATAAGCGGCAAAATCCGGATCGTCGCCGGGGGAACGAAGCCACCACCAGCCGGGTGCATCGTTTTCATCGTTAGCTTTGCGGGCGGGGTTGAAGCGGTTGTGTATTACGTTTATTTTGTTCTTTCTGTCATGCAGTTGTTCAGTACCGCCGAAATATTTTGCTACTTCCTCTATGCTTAGTAAAAATATTTTTTCTGATACCTCATCGCCACCCTCTGTTCCGAACCATATATTGCCTGGGGTGGTTGTTTTTGTCTCAAGAATTCTGGCCTTTTCTGATTTTGAAAAGCTATCGTAAAATTCGCGGTTTAAATAGCGGCGCAGGCTACATTCAGACCAGCTTGCGCCGCTATTTAAATCTTCGTGATACGGGCGCTTTTCTATTATTTTGTCGCTTAATAGTAGTGCCTTACCGCTTTGCAAATCTAGCACGCGCCAGTCGCGCTTGCCGAAATGTACCGTTTTGCTATCGCTTGGGCTAGGGCGCTTGGGCGCTGATTTGGGAACCGCATTATGGCTTGTATAGCCCGCAAAGGCGGCTATGCAGTTTATAACGCAGGTGGAAATTTCCTCTGGGATCATGTATCCTTCTGTCATTTCTTCGGCCAGGGAAATTGCGGTGAAGTTGTCAGTTTTTGATCTCTTTAGCCGGGTGTAGGCCTTTAGATCGCATATGGCTATGCGTAGGAGGTTTTTTACTCTTACTTCTTCTGGGTCGCGTACTATGTCGTTTAGGGCGGCTGTGAATTTTTGCGGATCGTGGAAGATGCTTTCGCTTAGGTTGGCTTGCATGGTTTGTAGGGTTTGCGTCATGGCTTCGTAGAGGTTCTGTTCGGACAAGTTAATCGCTCCCGTTTTTTATGGTATTTTATGATATAATGGCTGGGAATACAAGAACGGAAGGAGTGGAAACATGAAAATTATATCAAACTTACAGGAATTAAATATACCGTCAAAACATCAACGATTTATTTCCGAGTTTTTGCGCCAAGCAAAGGAAATTAAGACATTTGATAAAATTGACACTTTTATCCTTTTCGGTAGCTGTGCGCGTGGTGATGCACATGAAAAAAGTGATGTTGATATTCTCGCTATAGGAGATGGTATAGGAGATGAAACACTATTTGACCTATATGACTGTGAATGGTACCCTGGATTTGAAAGCAAAGAAAATTTTGTGAATAGTGACGTTTTTGTTGATGACTTAAATTATTTTGAAAAGCAAAAGGACGTATTGGGCAGCTTCCAATGGCGAGTGGCTAGAGATGGAGTGAATATTAATGGATTATTACAAACTATCTAAAGAACCATTTCAAGCCGCCATTTCAAATAAGGATTGCCAAGCCACTATAGAAGATTTGTAAAAGAAGTTCAATAAACATTTATAATTCAGTCCTGTTCCTCACAATTTACCATAAAACTCATTTAAGTTTATGTTATTAGTAAGGCAGACGTCTTTTACGATACTTTGAAGTGTACCTATTTTGATAGGTTTATGATTAGGTACGGTAATCCGATGCTCCCCTTTATCAAGTTTTTTTGATAAACGTATATGGCTGCCTGTTTGTCTGGCAACAGTGTATCCATAACGTATCAGCAGATTTATTAAAACATCTGCATTTATATCTCTTGGTATTTTCATACAGCTATAATCTCGCCTTTGACAAAATGTATACGAATCAACGACGGCATTTCGTCAGCATCAAAATGACACGCAACGGCATCACGCAACACTTCGGATAGTTCACTGTATTCTTCGCATTGCGTGTATATGGAATAACCTACTGCGCTGGCTTCATATCCTCCATCAAGCGATTCCGTTACCGTGAAAATAATTTCCTTTACCATATATGCACCGCCCATACCTAAATATTGTTTGGTCAGTATAACAGAAATTACTTCGATTAAAAACCCCAAGAAGGAGCCACCCCAATGCACAAAATCCCCATAGACGAAGTAATGCCAGGCGCAATACTAGTCCAAGACATCTACATAAGCACCAACAAAACAATCCCCCTATTAGCCGCGGGCACCCGCGTAACCGCAGACTTCATATACAGGCTAAAAAAGCGGGGCATAAATACCCTATACACCTCAAACCCCGACCCAATAAGCAAAAAAAGCCACGCAAAACAAAAAACCCGCAACCCCCTTCCCGGCATATACCCCGTAGAAAAATCCAAATCAGTAATAGCGCCAAAAACAAAAGACGAAGCCCTAAAAATAATGAGAGATTTCCAAATATCCCTAAGCGGCCTGGACGCAGACGATGTATTTGAAATAGTAAACAACATAGACGAGGTACTAAGCCGTGTCCTAACAGAATTCCCAAAAAACCTATCAGCTCCCATAAATATTCACTCGCTACGCGGGGACGACAAAGACCTTTACATATATAAGCATTCGCTAAGCGTGGCAGTAATTTCCATGGCCATAGGCCAATACCTAAGCCTGCCGCCCGCCGAGGTCTTACAACTGGGAAAATGCGCATCTATGCACGATATAGGCATGTTCTTCCTGGAACCGGAAATACTACAAAAGGAATCGCGCCTAAACCGGGACGAGTTTGAAGGCGTTAAGAGACACAGCCAGCTTGCCTATCGTTGCCTGGTCAAAATGGCGGTCGCCGACGAGCCTATATATGAAGGAATACTGTACCATCACGAGCGGATAGACGGCACGGGCTACCCGCTAGGCCTTAAAGTTGAGGATATTCCGCTATGGAGCAAAATCATAGCCGTGGCCGATGTTTACGATGCAATGACCTCTCCCAGACCCAACCGGCCCGCGCTTGCCCCTTCCGATACCTGCGAATTTATTATGGCCAACGCCAACAAGCACTTTGAATACGACATAGTAGCCGCCCTATTAAGGCGCATAGAATTTTACCCAACAGGAATTTGCACAAAACTTTCCAACGGTAATTACGCTGTGGTGACAGATAATAGCAAAAGCAAGCTACGCCCCACCGTAAGGGTACTAGACACAGACATCATAATAGATTTAAGCGACCGAAAATACCTTGACATCACCATACTAAGGGCAGTCTCCTACCAAGATATTTTAGAGGGCCGCTAACTCAAAAAAGTAACATTTTTACTAAATTTCAATTGCATTACATTTATACTCAGCGATTATACTAAAAAAGAAAAAAAAACCGCTTGCCATTTGTGAAATGTTGTGGTATGATTCCATTCAGCCGCTTCATATTATAGGAATAGGACTTAGGAAGCGGTACATTGCTTAAAAAAGGAGGCAATTTAAATGAAGAGATTGCGGATACTACTCGCAGTAGTTTTAGTAGTAGCTTTAATTGCGGCGGCATGTGGCCAGCCAGCACCGGCTCCTGCACCAGCCCCAGCGCCAGCCCCTGCACCAGCAGCCCCGGCGGCACCAGCCCCAGCAGCGGCAGCAGATGCTGACGAAGATGAGGACGAGGATCATGACTATGCCGCGGCTATGGACGTAGGCGAAGCTGTTTTTGGTACAGCACCAACATCATTACCACGTCACGAAACACTTTTCTTTGGTGGTAATCAATGGGGTACACCAATTTCTAACAACCCATTTAGCCTTACAACCAACAACGGTATGGTAGTTGAAAACGGTATCCATGGCGCTCGTGTTTTGGTTTACGAAACGCTATTTATGTACAACATCCTAACTGGTGACGTTAATCCTCTGCTTGCCACAGGCCAGCCATCTTGGAACGCCGACACCACAATACTTACAGTAAACCTAAACCCTAACGCACACTTTAATAACGGCACACCAGTTACTTCCCGTGACGTTGTTACTACCTTCGATAAATTCATCTACACAGGCGTAGGTCTTGGCCTGGAATACGCTGCTTTCATTTACGAAATTGTAGCGGTAGACGATCATACTATCGAAATCCATTCAAATCCTGCTAACTACAACCCACAGCGTATGCTTGAGTTTATTGTACGCTTCTACATTCTTTCAGCCGATGAAATTGACAGGAAATGGGCAGAGCATGGCGGAAACATTGAAGCTTTCAGAAACGACCCATGGCCAAACCCTGTACACACAGGCCCATACCATCCGGTATTCCTTTCTTCCACAATGGTAGTGCTTGAGCGCGACGACAACTACTGGGGTCAGCACGCTTCCATGTGGGGTCAGCTACCTGTACCTCGTTACTTGGTACACAATATCTACGGCTCTAACGATGCAAAACGTGCATCTTTCGCACTAGGACAAATTGACGTAAACCAACAGTTTATGACTAACGTTTCCGATATGTGGGAAAGAGACGGCTTGCCAATCTCTACTTTCCTTGACGATCCACCGTTCTATATGCCTGGTTCTATGCCTTCGATCTGGTTCAATACCACACGCCCTGGCCTAGACCAACGCGCAGTACGTCAAGCGATCGCTTTCGCTATTGACTACGAACAAATTATTTCTGCCGCTATGAGCGGATATTCACCTACATTTGACGAAGCGCCACGTTCTATAGCGCTACCTCTGCCTGGTGAGCAAATCTTTGTAGACAACGCCGCACTTGCAGATTTACAATGGGCTAACCAAGATATAGCACGCGCTAACGCGATTCTTGACGAAGCCGGTATTATTGATACAGACGGCGACGGTATCCGTGAATGGAACGGCGAAAACCTAGTATTTACTCTAATGTGCCCACAAGGCTGGAGTGACTGGGAAGCTTCCCTTGAAATAGTAGCCGCCGCTGGTGCCGCTATCGGTATCGACCTTAGCACAACCTTTGTAGAAGCTGTTGTTTGGACAGAATCTCAACAAACAGGCGACTTCGACATCATTATGGTTGGCGCAGCTACAACTGCGATTTCCGCTCCTTGGAACCGCGCATTCCATGCACTATTTGTAGAAGATCCTGACGCTGACCGCGTATTCTGGGGCTTCCACCGTATGCATAACCCAGAAATTAACGATCTGATTCTGCGTGCAGGTGCTTCCACAGACATTGCAGAACAACGTGAAATGTTTACAGAAATTAGCCGTTTCTTATTAACAGAAATGCCGCTAGTATACCTTATGTACCGTCCGGCTATGTTCCATACTGTTAATGAATCCGTATGGACTGGCTTCCCAGAGTATGGTTCTCCTTTGATGATTCCGCCAACCTGTCTTAAAAATGGTTATGGAGTTGCAGGACTTTATCATATTCGTCTTGTAAATCCTTAAGTTTGATCTGATGATCTAATTCGCTTCACAATACGTGGCGGCCACCACTTGGCCGCCACTTTTTTTTAAAATAAAATTGCGTTGTTGCTCAACGCCGGGGCTTTTTTTAAAACCGAAAGGGGGCTTCCCCCCTTTCCAACCCCCCTTAGGGGCTGCCGCCCCTAACACCCCGCTTTTCTTAGTCATTATGTAAAGGGTGGGGAGAGGGGTCTATAATGTCAATGACTCTCTGGCTTGGTTAAAAGATTGAAAATGAGCCTGGTAGGGCTCCAAATCCCAACTGGTTCGATCTAGTAACCGGTTGCTGGCAGTGAACAATAACTTTGAAATAATAACGTAACTACCGCCAAGTATCTGTCGTCCCCAGAATGTAACATCCCCCAAAATTGGCATAATGACCAAAAAAGGCAGGGTGTTAGGGGGCGCCCAGCCCCCTAAGGGGGGGATTGAAAGGGGGGGAAGCCCCCTTTTCGGTCTTAAAAAAAGTCGTGGCGTAGAACAACAAAAAATACCATTCAAAGAAGGGTGGAAAGGCTTATGAAAGGCTACAGAAGATACTTCGGCAAAAAATTAGCCTGGTATGCAGTCACTTTTATAGTGGCCTTAATGTTGAACTTTATATTACCCCGCCTAATGCCGGGCGACCCAATAGCCGCACTAGTAGCCGGCGCAGTCGGTGAAATGGCAGACGCTTCGGCAATACAAAGGATAGAACAAGAGTTCATCGAACGATTTGCCCTGGATAGGCCTTTACCGGTACAATTTGGCATATTCATAAGAAACTTACTGCAAGGCGATTTAGGTGTGTCCTTCACGCAGTTCCCACGTACCGTAACCTCTATCCTAGGTGAATCCGTCATGTGGACACTAGCCTTGCAGATACCGGCCATTATAACGGGCTGGGTAATAGGTAATGTCTTAGGGGCTATAGCGGCCTATCTGCGTGGATTTGTAGATAAGGGCGTAATGCCCACCTTCATGTTTATAAGTAACGTACCGGCTTTTGGTCTAGCCATTATTATGCTATGGGTGTTTGCCATCACGCTAGGATGGTTCCCGGCGGGGGGTGGCTTCGCCTTTGACCTCTTGCCCTCGTTTACGCCAGAATTTGTAGCTTCGCTTATTAGCCACTATCGGCTACCATTTCTTACCATGGTGCTTGTAGCTATCGGCGGGCAGGCTATTGGTATGCGCTCTATGTCCATCTACGAGCTTAACGCGGACTATGTAAAATACAGCCGCTTCCTGGGTATAAAAGACCGCAAAATTATTGGCTACGTTTTCCGTAACGCTATGTTACCGCAAATCACCGGCCTTTGCTTCGCGCTGGGCGGCATGATGATTGGTAACTTGGTTGCAGAAATCATCTTCAACTACCCTGGCCTTGGCACAACACTAATGGGCGCAATACGTGCCCAAGATTATCCGTTAATTTCAGCCAGTACCCTTATTATCACAGTTATGATTTTGATAGCAAATCTTGTGGTGGAGCTTATTTACGGCTTTATTGACCCGCGTATTAAAGCGGCTCAACAAGATAGTTAGGAGGGACATCCAGTGAGACAACTAAAAATGGCTTTTACCTCGCCAAAATTTTTGGTAGGTTTTATAGTATTTACCTCTATTGTTTTAACGGCTTTCATTTATCCTAATATTTCGCCCTTTGATCCGCTACAGTTGGTGACGCGCCAGGCATTTACGGCGCCCGGCCGCTACGTAAATATTCAGGATGTAGTGGAATCCAGACAGCGCCGCCAGCTACTGCTGGACGTAGAAGCTAACAGGCTGGGCAATGTTCTAACGCCCGCCGATGCCGAGCGTATGATCGCCTTTTTGATAGCGCATCACGGCTTCGCGGAAGGTAGTTTGAGCGCCTACTACGAGCCGGAATTGATAGAAGCCTGGCAAGCCAACTACGACCCAGAAAACCGTATAGACGGTATGACCCGGGCGGCACATAACGAGAATGTACGCTTCAACCAGCGCTTACAACTAGTTTTGGCGGATACGGGCGTAATATTAGCCATGCGTACAGAGTACGGCCTGGAAGAGGACACCGCCAACGCCATTCACAGCCAGGAGTTTGTAAACGTGCGGGACGTGGTTAATGTAATGTTTCTGCCGCTGGGTACAGATAACTTTGGCCGTGATGTAATGACCCAGCTTATGTCCGCAATTTTGGTATCGCTACGCTTGGGGCTTATTGCCGGTGTGGTTGCTACTACTATCGGGCTTACGCTTGGGCTGGTTTCCGGCTATGTGGGCGGCATTGTTGACGACGCTATTTTGTTTATTACCAATATGTTTACGGTTATACCTGGTTTTGTTCTGCTGATCCTTATTTCCTATGCCCTTAACCCAGGTCAGCGTACAGTTGCCACGGTTGCGATAGTTATAGGCCTTACGGCCTGGCCTTGGACTTGCCGTTCAGTACGTTCACAGGTGCTTTCGCTACGTAACCGCGACCATGTTAATCTTTCGATGCTTTCCGGCCACAGTATGCCGCGTATTATCTTGCGTGATATACTGCCCTACGTAGCATCTTACGTGGTTATGGCCTTCATTTTGCAAATTTCCTCTGCTATATTGGCAGAAGCAACGCTTTCTATGCTTGGCCTTGGCCCTAACACCGCTATTGAAGCTACTTTGGGTCTTATGATGCACTGGGCAAACTTGTTCTCTGCTTGGCAGGTGGGCGCTTGGTGGGCTTTTGTACCGGTTGTATTGGCCGTAGCCCTAATCAGCTTCTCACTTAACCTGATGAACACAGGCTTAGACCAAATATTTAATCCGCAATTGCGTGAAGGTTAGGAGGCCGACAACATGGGAAATGTTATATTAGAGGTCAAAGACCTTAAAACTAAATATATTACGCGCTTTAAGGAAGATGTTTACGCGGTTGACGGTGTTTCGCTTAAGATAGAGGAAGGGAAATCGCTGGGTATAGCCGGGGAATCTGGCTGTGGTAAATCTACCCTGGCGCTTAGTCTTATGGGCTACTACTTCCCGCCCTTGCACTATACCAGCGGCGATATAATAGTAGACGGCAGAAATATTTCCGGCATGAAGGCGGACGATGTGCGCAAAAATGTTTTGGGCAAAGAGATCGCCTACATTCCGCAGGCCGCCATGAACGCCCTTAACCCAACGCGCAAAGTTATAAAATTTATTGAGGACGTAATACACGCCCACGATCCTAAGGCCAGTAAGAAAGATATTTACGATATGGCCGTAGAGCGCTTCCAGATTTTGGGGCTGGCTCCGGAGGTTTTGCAGAGATATTCCGTAGAGCTGTCTGGTGGTATGAAACAGCGGACGGTTATAGCAATATCCACGCTAAAATCGCCAAAGGTACTGATAGCTGACGAACCTTCTTCCGCGCTAGACGTTACTTCCCAGAAGATGGTAATAAAAATGCTACGCGATTTGATGGATAAGGGCTATGTTAAATCCATGATATTCATTACGCATGAGTTGCCGCTACTGTATAACGTAACGGACGATATTATGGTAATGTACGCCGGCCAGATAGTCGAAAAAGGAACGGCCAAAGAAATGGTATTTGACCCTACGCACCCGTATTCTAAGGGACTCATGGGTTCAATTATAGTGCCGGAGGAAGGCACAAAGCAAAATAAGCTTGAGGCCATACCGGGAACGCCGCCTAACCTTAAGGCGCCGCCGCCGGGATGCCGTTTCGCGCCGCGCTGTAAGTATGTGATACCTACTTGTATGCACGGAGAGCGTTCTGAGCGTAAATTTGACAACGACCGCATGTACCGCTGTATACATTCGGTAGAGTACCTGAAATCGGCCTACGAGAACGGGGCAATTGACAACAAAGTGCGGGAAGAAATGGAGGTGGTTTAAATGTCAGAGATAACTGAAAGGCTTAGCAGCGCAAGAGATTTGAGCGGTAAAGCGTCAGTACTAAAAGGCAAAGGAGTCACCAAGGTATTTGGCTACGGCAAAAGCAAAAACGTGGCCGTAGACGCGGTAGATTTCGACTTCCGCGAGACTGAGGTTATATCAATAGTAGGCGAGTCTGGCTCTGGCAAGACCACTATAGCCAAAATGATTTTGGGCTTAATAGGCGTGACAGAGGGTACAATATTTTTTAACGACCAGCCCCGCGACCTATCTAGCCACAAAAAGAAAAAGGAATACTGGCGCGGAATACAGGCGGTTTTCCAAGATCCATTTTCGGCCTTCAACATCTTTAACCGCATAGATACACTGTTGCTAGACTGCATAAACCTAATGGGCGGCAAAAAGTTACCCATGGAGAAGAAAATCGAGATGATGACGGAAGCTTGCTCCTTCGTAAACTTGAAGTATGCTGAGCTTACCAACAAGTATCCCTTTGAGCTATCCGGCGGGCAAATGCAGAGGCTTATGATAGCAAGGGTGTTTCTGCTAAAGCCAAAGATTTTGATAGCAGACGAGCCTACTTCCATGGTAGACGCTTGCTCTCGCGCTACTATATTGGATATGTTGCTAAAATTGCGTGACGAGGTTAATATGACAATTATCTTCATCACCCATGATATTGGCCTGGCTTATTATGTATCGGATACCGTTTATATAATGGAGCGCGGTAAGTTTGTAGAGGTGGGCGACGCTGAGAATATTATTTTGAATCCGCAAGCAGACTATACCAAACGCCTTATTAGTGACGTTCCAAAAATATACGAGGAATGGGATTTGAGTACAGTAGGATGAACCTAAAAGCTTTATCGACCTTAGAGTACACAAAAATAACCGAATTGCTAAGTGGTCACGCAGTTTCGCGAATGGGCAAGGAGCAAGCAAGCGCTCTGCTACCCACAACGAACCTGCGTGACATAAAACGCGCCCAGCAAGAGACTACCGAAGCCACAACGCTAATACTGCGTAAGGGTAGTCTACCGCTGGGCGGTATTCGTGATATTCGTAGCTCACTACAGCGTGCGCTGGTAGGGGGAATGTTAAGCATAGAGGAGTTACTGCATGTCGGTGACTTCTTATATGTGTGCAATAAAATATCCGATTATGGCCATTACGACGAGCGCTTTGAGGCGACGGAGGCTCTACAGCCGATATTTGACGGAGTATATACTGCGGATTCCTTGGAAAGCGAAATTAAACGCTGTATTTTGAACCAGCAAGAGTTATCGGACGGCGCAAGCCCGGCACTAGCGGGTATAAGGCGTAATATCCGTACCTCAAACGACAAAATACGCGATCATTTAAACGGGGTAATTCATTCTGCGTCTTACAAGAATATGTTGCAAGACGCCATAATCACAATAAGAAACGACCGATATTGCGTGCCGGTTAAGGCAGAGTACCGGGCGTCCTTTCCGGGAATGATACACGATCAGTCGGCTTCCGGCGCTACGCTGTTTATGGAGCCGTCAAGCGTGGTACAGCTAAATAACAAAATAAAAGAACTATTTTTTGAAGAACGCAAGGAAACCGAGCGTATTCTATTGAATTTAAGCGGAATGGTAGCCGCGCAAGAAGCGGTGTTAAGCGCCAGTATTGAAATGTTGACGAAGCTGGATTTCATTTTCGCCAAGGGCGAGTTATCGCTATCAATGCGCGGTACAGCGCCGGTTTTTAACGAAAGCGGCTATATAGATATAAAGAAAGGCCGTCACCCGCTATTGCCTAATGATAAGGTGGTACCGACGGATATTTATTTGGGTAAGGATTTCACAACTTTGCTGATAACGGGGCCAAATACCGGCGGTAAGACGGTGGCGCTTAAGACTATAGGCTTGTTTACCCTGATGGGGCAGGCGGGTTTGCATATTCCGGCCTTTGATAACTCTGAACTGGCGGTATTTACCGATGTTTACGCAGATATAGGCGACGAGCAAAGTATAGAGCAAAGTTTGAGTACATTTTCTTCGCATATGAAGAATATAGTTACGATTTTGGAAAAAGTAGAAAATAACGCTTTGGTATTACTAGACGAGCTAGGGGCGGGTACAGACCCAACCGAGGGCGCGGCGCTGGCTATGGCAATTTTGCAGTATTTGCACGACCGCCAAATAAGGGCGGTAGTGACAACGCACTACAGCGAGCTAAAAGTATACGCGCTGGGCACAGATGGAGTAGAAAATGCAAGTTGCGAATTTGACGTAGAGACATTGCGCCCTACTTACCGTTTGTTAATCGGCATACCGGGTAAGAGCAACGCCTTTGCTATTTCGCGCCGTTTAGGTTTGCCAGAGCATATAATAGACCATGCCAAAAGCGTGTTAAGCCTGGAAGATATTCGCTTTGAGGACATGATAACCGACCTGGAAATCAGCAAAAAAACCGTAATGCAAGAAAAAGACCGGGCAGAACAATACCGGCGCGAGGCCGAGAATTTGCGTATCCACTTCGAGGCACAGCAAGAGAAGCTAAAAAACCAGCGAGAAAAAATTCTAATAAAAGCGAAAGAAGAAGCCGCACAGCTAGTACGCCAGGCAAAAGACCAAGCGGATGAAATGTACAAAAACTTCCAAAAGCAGATAAGAGACTCTGTAAGCCAGCGCGAGATAGAAGAAAGCCGCCAGGGGATGCGCAGTAAATTATCCGAAATGGAGAACGAGCTATTTGAGCTAATAGGCGAGAAGAAGGTTTTGCGCTCTTTGCCAGAGAAATTAGAGATAGGCGATAGGGTATATGTGCATTCGCTAAATCAATCTGGCACAATAGCAAAACCCCCGGACGCAAGCGGCGAAGCTATGGTGCAAGCCGGCATAATGAAGATAAAAGTAAAAGTAAGCGACCTATCGCTAGACGAAACAAAGGAAAAGAAAGTAGATATACCCAAATCGTACGGCGGAGTAAAGGCCGGAAAGGCCAAGAATATATCGGCAGAGGTGGATTTACGCGGTTTAATGGTGCAAGAGGGTACAGAGAAGGCCGAGAAGTATTTGGACGATGCCTATTTGGCCAGTTTACCGCTGGTGACGCTGATACATGGTAAAGGCACGGGGGCTTTGCGTAAGGCTATACATGCGCAGTTGAAGAAGCATCCTTATGTGAGTAGCTTTAGACTGGGGAGCTATGGCGAAGGCGAGGACGGGGTAACGATTGTGGAATTGAGGTAGGGTGTATATTTTATGAATAAAAAAATCGAAGTTTTGAGCGACATGATACAAAGTAGCACTAATATAGCCTTTTTCGGCGGGGCAGGGGTATCTACCGAAAGCGGTATACCAGACTTCCGTAGTGTGGATGGTTTGTATAACCAATCTTACAAATACCAGCCGGAAGTGATTTTGTCGCGTACGTTTTTTCAAGATAACACCCAGGAATTTTATGATTTTTACAGAGATAAGATGATCGCTTTAGATGCGAAACCAAATCAAGCCCATATAGCGCTTGCTAAACTTGAAAACGAGGGGAAGTTGAAGGCGGTAATTACGCAAAATATTGACGGCTTGCATCAAAAGGCGGGTAGTAAAAATGTGTTAGAGTTGCATGGCTCGGTGCATCGTAATTACTGTATGAGTTGCCAAAAATTCTATGACATAGATATAATACAAAACAGCGAAGGCATTCCCAAATGCGAGTGCGGTGGTGTTATTAAGCCTGATGTAGTGTTATATGAAGAAAGCCTCGACGAACAGATAATGTCTGACACGGTGAAGTACATCGCGGAAGCTGATATGCTGATTGTTGGCGGTACGTCTTTGGCGGTGTATCCCGCCGCGGGTTTTATTAATTTTTATAGGGGTGACAAGCTTGTGCTGATAAATAAATCTGAAACGGCTTTTGATGTGAAGGCTAATTTGATAGTGCGGGATAGTATTGGTTTGGTGTTGGCAAGTGCGACTGGGAGGTTTGAAGATGAAGATGATGAGTAGATTTTTAATTGCAATGCTGGTGATGATACCGGTTTTGGGGTTGTCTACGCCGGTTAAGGCGACTCATGTCATCTCAATTTATAATTCAATGGATATATTCAATGCCATGAGCGATATTGCCTCAAGTTCTACGGGTGATGATGTCACTTTACTTATTGGGACAAGTTTTACTCACGATGGAGGCATGTCCTTAGGTGGTAGTGGGAGGACTATCACTATTGACCTTGGCGATAATACGTTTAACATCATAAGCTCGGGTACTGCTAACGCTTTAGCCATAGCAGGAGGCGTAACTGTCCATATAGAAGGCACAGGCACAATGAATGTTGAATCTGACATGGGAATTGGTTTGACGGTTGCTACAAGTGGCACTCTACTCAATTTAGCACCCACTGCCACCTTAAACGCTACAAGTAATTTAAACAACGGCGCTACGGTAACAACTGGTTCCACCGCAACTGTAACAAATGTAACAGGGCACAATTTTGCTGCGTCTGCGCTTGATACGGGTAGCACTCTTCATGTGCGGGGTAATGCAACGGCAACTAATAGTCACGCCGCCAGAGCCTTTAATGGTGGTACACTTATCGTACATGGAACAGTCACTACATACGGTAATGATGCTGTAGCGGTATCAGCTACGGGCGTACCAAGCTCATCAATAACAATAAACGGAAATGTAAGCGCCCTAGGCACAAATGGTGGCGGTGTAAACGTAGGCGCTAACAGCACAGTTACCCTAAACGGCACACTTAGCGCCGCACGGCCTATCATTTTCCCGGATGAAGATAGAGGCTTTGGTGATTTTGACAGCACAGATTCAAGCCATCGCATATTCAGCGGCCCAGGCAACCGTGTGGTACGCTTATACGGCTTGCCGCCTGTAATAGATTCTGCAAACAGCGCCACCTTCACAGAAGAAACTGCCGGTAGCTTTACGGTAACAGCGGCAAATAACCCTGATTATTTTACTATAGTAGGGGCATTGCCAAACGGCGTTACTTTTAACACTAGCACAGGCGTACTAAGCGGCACCCCAGCAGAGGGCACAGCTGGTACATATAACATTGTTTTTACCGCAACAAACGTTTTTTGGGAATCTGTAGCGCAAAATTTTACACTAACTGTGGCTGGAGATGCCCCACCGCCGCCACCCCCGCTACCAAGCCCAAGCCCACCCCCACCACCGCCCCCTACAAACGATAACGGCGGCGAATCAGACGCCCCTTCAACGGAAGATGCCCGTGAAGTAGTAATAAACGCAAGTATTACCCCCAACCGTGCCACTTTCAACATACATACAGACACTTACATAAGCGTAAGATTAAACAGACGCGGACATACACTACAAAGCCTGCGCTTTGGTAGGACAAGCCTAGTACGCGGAACGGACTATACAGTAAACGGTGACATATTCACTATCAGCGAGGAATTTTTGCAAGGGCTCAATTTAGGTCGTAACAACATCACTTTTATAATGAGCGGCGGCGGAAATCCACGATTGCAAATTACAGTAATTGACGAAGTGGAATATTACATAGAGTACGAACCGTACACCCCTTACGAACCAGAACCCGAGCCCGTAGCCTTGCTACGCCTTACTATCGGTAGCTATACCTATGTCAAAAATGAGATTCTGCGCCAAAGTGATGCCGCGCCCTTTATTGACCCGGCTTATGGCCGGACTATGGTACCCCTTCGTATTATCGCAGAAGCTTTAGGCAAGGAAGTAGCTTGGAACCCATATACCCGCACTGTAACTATTTTTACAGACACAAGCCAGCTAAGCTTAACAATTGGGGAGCCCTTGCCGGGTGGCATGGGGGTACCGGTGATAGTAAATGACCGCACATTTGTACCTTTGCGCTATGTAAGCGAAATGCTAGGTGCTGTTGTAGAATGGGACGCAGTTAATAAGGAGGTAAGAGTTTATCATGAACTTATGGATTTTAACTGAAGAAAAGCCGAAAATATCGACACTGTGGGGAATTTTAGAGCTTTACTGCCGTGACTTTGGCGGTAAAATTTTATCAGACTGCAATACAGCAAAGATTAAACCTCTCATTAAAGATAGGAGATTTTTGTTTACATACGAGTTTGAAAACGTCTCTGTAGAAGGCATTGACAATATTTTCATAAAGACCGTAAGCGGTAAATCCAGTTTCTTTGACTTTTTGCTGTTTCGCCAGGTAGAGCCGCCAGAAGAAGGCTGTATGAAAAACCTGCTTATGGCGATAGAAGAAACAAAAACCAGCGATAGCGAATCACGAAATACGGGCGTTTCCCAGCGCGGTTCTAAGTTTGTATATATAAAAGCTTTTGCGCCGCAAGCAAAGTTATATATGTTTTATAATGATGAATTGAACGAACAGCAAGAAAGAACACCTAGCGCAACCAGTGTTTTTGGCACAAATATTCTTTTAACTTTAGGTGTTGATATAGTGGGCAAGGATACAGAAGGACGTTTCAGACCCTTTACATCGGTAGAGGAAATGATAGCCTTTAAATCAGCCATGCGGAGGCCGCCCAAAAATAACGTCCCGATTGATATAACTATGGACGGCGATACAATTTACGTATCGGGCAGGCTGGATAAGCCGCAGGGTGCCGGAAATATTGGACATGACCCCAGCATTGGCGCATTATCCATGATTTCTGCCTGCTTGAGAAAGCTAGGCTGGCGCGGGGATATTGTTATTACACTCCACGGGGTTAGTCAGGAATATGCCGACCGAAACAGCTCTAATAAGTTTTTCTATATCGCTCAAATGCTTGGCGTTCGGCTTGAGGGTATAACAATGAACAGCGAAGCGAAACTTCCAAAGCAATACTGGCGATACGAAATGCGTTCAGAAAAAGTCGCATCAATTTTACTGCACATAGTCGCAGAATACTCCGGAATGCGCGAAGTATACCAAAATCACGCGGGTTGTGAACGTGGTTATTTCCGCACGCAAGACGGAGATTTAATCACCCTGCCAAAAGAACGCCTGGTTACATTTCTTTATGAAAAAAAGCGAAAGAAAAAAGGCGGCTATAAAGTCAAAAATGGCATTACATACGAAAATCTTCTTTTGCCGGATTTGATATTATGTGACCTAAAAACCAAATCAATCATACTTATTGAAGGAAAACAACTTCAAAATCAAGCGTACGGCCTTGAAGAAATTGAAAATTACTATGGCATAAAAGAAGATTACATCAACAAGTACTACAGTGATTTTGATTTAACTGTAGGACTGTCTCTCTTTGGCGGAAGGATAAGCTCTACTAGCCAATTATCCGGCAAAGTTATCTTGTACCTTGATGGTTCCGGTAAAATATATCTTAATAATAACTCAGCTAAATGTATTATAGATGCATTTAATAGATTTTCGGCATAATTACTTCTCCTTGCGGAACACCAAAATATACTGATGTATCTGGTTAGCCACAAAGCAAAAAGGATAGCCGTATGGATACAGTTTGGCAGAGTTATCTGCCCATATTTTCATACCCTTATAGTAGACGTTTGGCAATTCGTTTATTTTTTCGGCGACTTCTGCATGTAAAAAATTCAATTGCTTCTTCTTAGGTTGCATGTCCTTAATAAAAATGATGACATAGCCGCGAAACTTAATCGACGGGAGAGTAAGCTCTACGGCGCGTTTAAGGGAAGCCAAAAAATCTTCCTTCTCCATATTTCCTAGGTCGCGGGCATCGTCTGTGAAGGGTGTTGGGCTTTCGCTTCCCAGGGCGATGGCATCTGCGCCTGTTTTGGGCTTGTTCATCATGTTCATATAGGGCGGGTCAATTAGCATTAAGCTTATTGGCTCTTCTTCCAATGGAGCTTTATTTTTTAAAATATCCAAAGCATCGCCGCAGATAACGGGAAATTGTGTAAGATTAAGAGCATCGGCGGCTTGCTTGTATGCCTCGATGTACATGGGGTTAAGCTCAATACCTGCGGCTTTCCGCTCGCTTAAAGCCGCACCCAGTAGCGTGCCGCCTACTCCCGAAAAGCAATCAAACACCAACTCGCCCTTCTTAGTGAAAAACTCAATAAGTTGCCGCATAAGCTGGGGCGGCTTTGGGGAAGGGTGCAGACGGCGAATTTTATGAGCGTAGCCCTCAGCCCCTTTTGTTGGATAATGTGTGTTAAAAACCGAGTTTATAAACAGCGTCCAATCCCGGCCGGTTAGGTCGTTTAGCTTGTTATCTAGGTGATATTTACGGCCGTCCGGCAAAATCACACATTTATTATCTTTGCCGTAGGTTTTGGCTTCGCTTATATTTTCGCGAAGCCAGTCTGGTAAATTGTCGGTGTTATAGTCTGGTTGCGCTTCAAAAAATGTTAAAAAAGGCTCAGTTGTTGGCATGGCGCTACGCCCCCTTCATAGTTGCTTACAAGTACCTCAACAGTTTTTGTAGCCCTGTCCTTAAAGTGATAGCTACAATTTGAATACTTCTTGTCAAGATAAATTATCCGGTATTTTTTGCTCCATTCGATTAATGAATCATTTGAACAGCCTTTATGGTAAAAGACATTCGATAGTGCGAATTTTACGCCCGAAGTGTGCAAACGGTCAAGCAATTCCAGCAGGGCTTGATCTTCTGTTTGAGTCCAATCCTTAAAGCCCCGCTTGCCATCGTTGTAAGAACCCGTGGAAATAAGATAGGGCGGGTCGCAATAAACAAAGTCCCTGTCGTCGAAATCTGAGAAATCGAAAGCCGTAAAATCTTCCGTTGCGAATTTTATGTTTTTTTCCTGTAAAGCACGGCAAAATATCATCAGGTTGCGTTCAATGCTGTCATTATACGCACTGCGGTTTCTGCCGAAGGGGGTATTAAATTCGTGCTTAGAATTAAAGCGAATCTGATGGTTAAATGCGTAACAAGTGAGTATAAATAAGCCCAGCGGCGTCGGCTCTTGGTTATAAGCGACACGGAAGCGCTTGTAGCCCTCCTCGTTGCTATCTGAAAGATTGAACTCGGCAATGTGGCTGTAGATTTCGGATTTTATCTCGGAAAAGGGGTTTTTGTGAAGGTATTTGTACAGCTCAATTATGTATTTTATATGGTCGTTGCAATATATTTCTTCCGCGTTTGCGTTTATGCCCACATTAAAGCCCCCGGCGAAAAGGTCTACAAAGCGCCTGGCTTTTGGCGTAAAAGCAGGAAAAATATCTGGTAAAAGTTTATATTTGCCGCCCGTATAGTTTAGCGGAGATTTGATATATGCTGTACGTGCCATAAAGTCACACCTTTTTTTCGATATAAAATATTAGCTCTTTAAGGCTTCTTGGCTCGGTTTCCCGGCGGCTTTTAAAGCGGCGGTATGGAATTTCCTTAAGCTCAAATGTATGCGCCATTCCGTAGGTTTTCATGATCTCTTCGATTCTTGCGGGGGGCATAAGCCCATCCGTGCTGTAGCTGAAAACAATGTGGCGGTACTTTGCCTTTGATAGCAGAGCCGAAAAAGCGGATTCAACCTTAGCCTTAGAGCAAAAATCTGATTTTTGACCCTCGTAACTGCGTAAGCCAGTAACTCCGCGAATTTCCGGATAATCATACTTAGCCGCTGTTTCCAGAAGATGGTAGTTGGGCAGATATTGCCGCGAATTGTAAGGCGGGTCTATATATAGGATGTCGCCGCTTATTTTGTTTAATAGCGTTGCGCCGTCCTCGTTATATGAGCGGTTTTCTTTCCCGTTTGATAAGACCTCTAAGCGTAAGGGCTCGTATACCTTGAAGGATCGCTTGTCCCATTCTTTTGCAAAGGCACCGTAGGTTCCTCTGATGTTGGATACAAATGGTAAGCCTTCTACAGCACATGCTATTAGATAATAATATTCATTTTCGTCAAGCAAGCCGCCCTTGTGCCAGGCTTCGATTGAGTTGCGGAGAAAATCGAAGCGTAGGGCGTTTGTGTCGGTTATGTACATTCTGCCGCCGGTGGGGGCGTAGTTGTTTTGAAAGAAACGCTGGCTTTGCGGCAGGGTTTCGAGGGTGCTTGTGGGTAAATTATTAAAATACGCTAAAGGATCGGCAGAGCCTATTTCCTTTGAAAGGGCTGAAAACTTAGGCGGCGTATCGTTTTCTACCGTTCCGCGCTGTAAGCAGTAGGAGAAGTAGAGTAGATCGTTGGAAATTATTTCATATTTTTGCTTGAAATGTCTGGCGACCACGGCTGTTCCTGAAAAAATATCGCAGAATGTTTGGGCGCTTGGGGCGTGGCGGTCTATTACGGATTTAATATCGTCAATTAACAGTGTTTTGCATCCAATAAAGCGCATTTTATTAAAACCTCCGTCAGTTTACTTTCTCAGAAACGCACTTTACGACCTTAGCATAAAAAGCCGTGGTCTGCAACAATTGCGGTGATAGTCATATAATTCATTATTGAAAATATAGAGGTAGTCGTCTATAATTAGACAACAGTTAAAATTCACACTTGAATAGGAGCGTGTACGGCTTGGCAGGAATACACAAAGCTAGAGACAACAGCGCAAAATCAATCTTGTCTGAGCCAGAACTGTTTGCCGAATTTCTGCGAGATTTTATCCATTTGGATATTTTAAAAGACGTAGACCCAACTGACATTGAAGATATGACAGAACGTTTAATATCCTTAGTATCTGAACAAAAAGATGGCGACACAATAAAACGGATAAATCTAAATGATGGAAAATCACTTTTTGTTATTGCAATCGTAGAACACGAATCAAAAGTAAATTTTCGTGCGCCATTCAAAATGCTGTTATATATTGCTTTGATACTAAACGAATACGAAAAAGAAATTAATAAAGATACAAAAGTTACTTATTCAAAAGATTATAAATATCCTCCAATACTGCCAATTATATTTTATGATGGCGAAAGTGACTGGACAGCAGAAGCCAATTTCTTGAACCGCACAGAGATGAGCGATATTTTCGAGAAGTACATTCCTAAATTTGAATATGAATTGGTTAGCTTAAAAGACTACAGTTTTGCAGATTTAGCGGAGTTTGAAGATACTTTATCAGCATTTATGATGATTCACAAATTAAAAACCGCAGAAGAAATTGGTGAAATAGATAATCTTCCAAAGAAATATATAGACCGCTTGAAAAATATGAACGTACCGCCGCACTTAATGAAACTGCTGGTTAATGTTATTACGGCTTTACTAAATAAAATTAATGTACCACAAAGCGAAATTGAAGCCTTTGTAGAGAAGATAGACGAAAGGGGCGTTAGTGAGATGTTAGCTATTGCAAATTATAATGTGCAAGAAACGAGAAGAATAGCACGAGAGGAAGAACGTCTACGTACCGAAGAAGAACGTCTACGTGCCGAAAAAGCAGAACATCAAGCACGAGCAATGGCAAAATTATTAATATCACAAGGCTTTTCTGCAAAATCCATAGCCGAATCAATGAACTCAACAGAACAAGAGGTTGAATTATTGTTGCTACATGAAAGTAAATAGCTATGGCATACCCAGTCGACCGTATCGTTCACTACGCTTAGGAGGCCGGGATAAATTTTTTTCGTAGAGCAAAAAAATTTATCCCGGCCTCCGGGGCTTAGCCGATCACTCCAAAAACCAACCTACCGAACAACAGCCCCAATCCGCCTCTCAACCACTTCCCAGGAAACATTATCAATAAACTTCCCAATATAAGAAGCCTTATCAGTACCATAATCCGGCATATAAGCATGTTCATACATATCCAAAACAAGCAAAGGATACGCCCCGCAAACTAATCCGTCATCATGGGAATCCAACACAATATTCCGGCAGCTTTTAGTCCTCTGCTCATAAACCAAAACACACCAGCCACGCGCACTTTTAGCAGAAGCAACAAAGCTATCCCGCCAAGCTTCGTAGCCGCCCCAAAAATTATCAAAAACCTCATCAGTTTTCATTCCGCGTGTCTCTTTAGCGCTTCCCAAATTCTGAAAGTAAAGCTCATGAAGATTAACCCCGTCCAACGCGAAGCTTTCTCCCCTTTTTAAACCGCGATAAACGCTATATGTGGTATTAGCCGCGTCCAGCTCGGCCTTTGTGCTTGCGGCTAACTTCTTGCTGATCTCATTTGTCTTATCCACATAACCGTGGTATAGTGTAATGTGCAAATCAAAGAGTTTTTTACTAATCACATCTGTCTGATAGTTAAATGGTATGGCAGTTATTTCCATGTTGATTGAACCCTCCTTTTTTTGTATTGTATTCTTAATAATTAATTTGTGTGATATAGAAAGTAGGAAAATAAATGAAACATAGTATTCGCAACGTAGCGATAATAGCCCACGTAGATCACGGTAAAACCACGCTTGTAGACCAGCTTTTATGGCAAAGCGGCGCCTTTAGACAAAATCAAACGGTAGCCGAACGCGTAATGGACTCAGGCGATTTAGAACGGGAACGCGGCATAACAATTTTAGCCAAAAACACCTCGGTAATATACCAAGACACAAAAATAAACATAGTAGACACCCCCGGCCACGCGGATTTTGGCGGCGAGGTAGAGCGGGTACTAAAAATGGTAGATGGAGTAGTTTTGGTAGTAGACGCCTTTGAAGGCCCCATGCCCCAAACCAAATTTGTACTAAAAAACGCGCTTGACCTAGATCTACCGGTAATCTGTTGCGTAAACAAAGTGGACAGGCCAGAAGCGCGTCCTAACGAGGTAGTAGACGAGGTTTTAGAGCTTTTTATGGAGCTGGACGCATCTGATGCGCAGTTAGACTCGCCCTTTATATTTGCCTCGGCCAAAAAAGGCTGGGCCTCAAAGGAAACTGAGGATGAAGGCAAACAAATGGCGCCGCTGTTTGACGCGCTAATTGAGTATATTCCCGCGCCAAAGGGTGATCCGCAAGCTAATATGCAAGTGCTTATTTCCAATATAGACTACAGCTCTTATTTAGGGCGCATAGGCGTTGGCCGGGTGGTGAATGGCCTAGTCCGCGTAAATAACATGGCGGCCATTGTGAATATTCACGAGCCCGATAACATCAAAACCGTAAAAATTTCAAAGCTATACGAGTTCAAGGGCCTAGACCGCGAAGAGGTAGAAGAAGCCGGCGTAGGCGCAATAATCGCGATCGCCGGAATACCAGAAATCAAAATAGGCGACACCCTATGTAGCCCGGACGATCCGACCCCGCTACCATTCAGCAAAATTTCCGAGCCGACCCTAAGCATGAATTTTATAGTAAACAACAGCCCCTTCGCAGGTTTGGAGGGCAAATATCTAACATCAAGGCAGGTGAGGGAACGCCTGTACAGAGAGCTTAACACGGACGTAAGCCTACGCGTAGAGGACACAGATAGCACCGAAACCTTCAAGGTATCTGGCAGGGGCGAGCTTCATTTATCTATTTTAATTGAGACAATGCGCCGGGAAGGCTACGAGTTTCAGGTATCGAAGCCGGCGGTTTTGTATAAGGAGATAGACGGCCAGCGGCACGAGCCAATGGAGGCGGTGACAATTGACGTACCAGAGGAATTTACAGGTGTGGTAATCCAAAAGCTGGGTAGCCGCCGCGGCGAAATGCAACAGATGTCCGCCTCTAAAGGTGGATATACCAGGCTGGACTTTACTATTCCGGCGCGTGGCTTAATAGGCTACCGCTCGGAATTCCTGACCGATACCAAGGGCAACGGAATAATCAACACGCTATTTGACGGCTACGCGCCTTACAAGGGTGATATTCCGGAAAGGCCGCAAGGCTCCTTAATCTCCTTCGAGACAGGCGAGGCTATTCCCTACGGCATGTACAACGCGCAAGAACGCGGAAGCCTGTTTGTGGCTCCGGGAACAAAAGTGTATACCGGCATGGTAGTGGGTAGAAACGCCCGTAGCGGCGACATGGAAGTGAATATCTGCAAGCAGAAAAAGCTGACCAATATAAGAGCCTCAGGTAGCGACGATGCCCTGCGTTTAGTACCGGCAGAGATTATGAGTTTAGAGCAATGCCTGGAATTTATAGCCGAGGACGAGCTGGTAGAGGTCACGCCAGATAATTTGCGGATACGGAAGAGGATATTGGATTCTACGCAGAGGAGTAGGGCTAATAAGAAGTGAAGATAAAAGAAACTGAGCTATACGAACCCATAAAAAAACTACTAGAAAGCCATAATCTGACCGTAAAAGGTGAAGTGAAAAACTGCGATATAGCCGCCCTACTAGACGACGAACTATGGATAGTAGAAATGAAGCTATCGCTATCTATGACCTTGCTATGCCAAGCCGTAAGGCGCTTAAGCCTAAGCCCTTATGTTTTTGTGGCTGTGCCGCGCCCGAAACGCAGTAACAACAAAAACTTCAAAACTGCGCAAGCCATCCTAAAAAATCTGGGTCTAGGCCTTATAACCGTTGCCTTGGATAGCCCAACGAAATTTGCAGAAATAATCTTTTACCCACAGGCAGATAGTATAAAAACCAGAAAAAATCCAAAAAAATCTGCCGCGCTACGTAAGGAAATAGAAGGCCGCACAGGGGATACTCCCGGCGGTAGCACCCGCAGAACCATAATGACCGCCTACCGTGAGCGCTGTATCAAAATCGCTTGCTTTCTTGCACAGCACGAGGTTCTTTCGCCTAAACAACTAAAACAAATGGGATGCGAGGAAGATGCCGGGAATATTCTTCGTAGCAATAACTACGGATGGTTTAGTAAAATTTCGCTTGGCAAATATAGTCTTTCTGCCGCTGGGCGTTTATATTTAGCTGAAAATTCCGAAAACGTTATAGTGGCGGAATACAGTAAATTTCCAAAAAATTCTTGACCAACCCAAAAACACCCTCTATAATGGATGGTGTTTTTTAGTTTAGTAAATCAAGCCAAGGAGGAAGAGTATGAAATCGAAAAGCAAGCTATGTCTTAAGGTGATCGCGTCTGTACTGATAGCGGCGCTGATCATCCCAGTTACAGCGTACGCCAACCCAAACTGGACACCCGCTGACCGTAACCAAGTACCGATAGTAAACGGCCAGCCCGCTCTACGTAGCGATATGGAAACCGATATGTGGGTGTTGGTTGTTACATACGGCGCGCGCCTTTGGGGTTCTTCAAACGAATATAACTCTACCCGTTTTATCGAAAGCCGTTTGGCCGATATACCCGGTATGCAAGATGTTACCTTTATGGTGAAGCAAAGAGGCGAGCCGCATAACGAGCTTTCTACACCGTATACCGGCAGACTTGCTTTTGAGGGTTGGCATAATATATACGGCATCTCTATTCCGCCAAGCGCCGATTGGGGCGATAGCGTGCAAGCGCCTTTGGTAGATTTGGGAACCTTTAACCCTGCTGATGCAAGCGGCCTTTCTGTACCGCAGGGGACAACAGGCGCTATAATCGGCGTTCTGCGTTACTACGCCTTCCCAGGCAAGGACTACGCTTTTGATCTAATGGAGCTTGAGCCAGTGCTTGCTCAACTGGAAGAAGAAAACGATGGGCTTGAAATCGAAAGGCTACTTATTGCCGCAGTGGGCGATCCTAGCCTGGACGAAGATGTTCACGGGCATTTGACAGCTATAATGGTAGGCTGGAACAGCGGTAGCTGGGGCGATGTGGACGATGCAACCCCATTCTTTGTAGGCCAGGATAGAACCAATACAAGCGAGGTAGAAACTCCAAGACCGCTGGTAACAAGCAGTCTGCACTTCTTAGAACTGGCCTTGGAACGCGCTGACGACTTCGCTTACATGGAAAACTTTATAAGAAACACCAGTTATTCCGTACACGGCACATTGCCGGCTTCTACGGACGATCCTGATATTATAATTGTAATAACAGCTCACCACGATAGCCGCTGGACACCCGGCGCCGCTGATAACGCTTCTGGTACCTCTGTAATGCTGGAAAGCGCCAGAAGGCTTGCCGCTGTTGATCGTGGTAATATTGAAATAATATTCCTGGCCTCTGGCTCGCATGAAGGCGGCGGCATGAGGGGTTCTGTCTACATGGCAGAATATCTTAGGGATGTACGTGAAGTAATGGACATAACCATCAACATAAATATGGATATAGTAATGTCTGTAGGCCCTGGCATAGACGCAGAACGTATTGACGCGATTTCGATGGATATTAATATGGGCGAAGGCTTCGGCGACGATAGCAGACTTGTTTATAATCTGCCGGCTTACCTGTTTGTTGGCGGAGCGGCTGATGTTTGGACTCCTGGTTATTTTGGTATTGATAACGTAAGGATATTTGACTTTGGCGGCTCTGACCATGTTCGCTTTACAGAGCGCGGCTTTGAAGCGGCAAGCCTTATTATGGTTGACTGCGAGTTTAACGGCCTAGAAATTCAGTACCACAACGCCCGTGACAATATGGAAGAAAACTATTGCTACGATAGGCTAAATATTGCCGCTGACATAGCGCATCATGGTCTAATGAGGGCTGTAAACCAACAGCTAACAAAGCGCGCACAGTTTG
>Ga0209755_10000314_pt1 | contig 92447 bp, 81 predicted proteins | sample TergutCo191P1_FD_187301 | JGI IMG/M metagenome (GOLD analysis project Ga0209755, IMG submission 187301) | Cornitermes sp. P1 segment gut microbial communities from Petit-Saut dam, French Guiana - Co191P1 (SPAdes) (version 2) | ecosystem: Host-associated > Arthropoda: Insects > Digestive system... | reverse complement strand
TAATTTGTATATATTCAATATTCCCCTAAACCTAATTCTGGAAGAATTCCGCGTGCCAAGGAAGGCACGCTGCGACCAAGAACGTGGGGTAAAATAATTATAGCATATCTTGTGTCTTTCGTCTAACTACTTGTATACGAATTTCAAGTATTTTACTTATTCCAAATTTAGTACATATTCATTCTATATACGTAGAAAGATTGTAATACAATATAAACTGCATATTACATACAAGATGGAAGTCATATATGCAAGAACCAAAATAAAGGTGGTTTACGACGTTCCGCTGAAAGCGGAATGTAGGCAGCGCAAGCTGCCGTAAACCGCTGAGATAGGCGATAGTCTGACCACTCTCGAGTGGTCAGATTTCGCCTATCGCGTATGTTTGCGCCGTTTTAATGGCGCAAACGTCACTTGTATACGAATTTCAAGAATTTTACTTATTCCAAATTTAGTACATATTCATTCTATATACGTAGAAAGATTGTAATACAATATAAACTACATATTACATACAAAATGGAAGTCAGATATGCAAGAACCCAAATAAAGGCGGTTTACGACGTTCCGCTGAAAGCGGAATGTAGGCAGCGCAAGCTGCCGTAAACCGCTGAGATAGGCGATAGTCTGACCACTCTCGAGTGGTCAGATTTCGCCTATCGCGTATGTTTGCGCCGTTTTAATGGCGCAAACGTCACTTGTATACGAATTTCAAGTATTTTACTTATTCCAAATTTAGTACATATTCATTCTATTTACCTAAAAAGATTGTAATACAATAAAAACTGCATGTTTCATACAAAATGGAAGACATATATGCAAGAATCCAAATAAAAACGGTTTACAACTTTCTGCTGAGTTTAATGTAAATGATTGAGCAGTAACTCAGGTATAAGACAATGTGTATGAAAAAGTATACATATAAAACAAAGAATTAATATTTGATTAAAATTATTTAGCAAATACAATTTAATATCGTTTACTTAATCGTATGAAAAGAACAGTAATAATTTCTGATGAATTGGTAAATAATGTAAAGGTATATACCAGAAGTTCAACTGTGATTTATATAAAAATCATATTGAAAACATTTTGATGATTGTGTATAATGGAATTATAAACTTTTCCTGACCTTTTTACATATCAGCCTTAGTTAAGAATACATACTTTACAACGAGGGCATTTATGAACTCAATTTTTCTTCCCTGCGAATCCGATGGAGCGGATGTGTTTAACGGGCAGTCTCTGGAAATCTTCCATATCGAGAAAAGTCTTCCCGAGAAATTGTCAAATTACTGGATTGATAAGCTAGAAAATGAATTAAGCTCAAGAAAATATAGCATAAAAACGAAAAAATCGTACGTTTTCTTTGTCTGCCTGCTTTGCCGGATATTGCAAAAAAAACCTGAGGAGATCCGCTCCGAGGATGTAACCCGGTTTCTTGCCATGATGGAAAAAAAGCGCGATTATTCCGCCGCGTCTTTAAACCTTGCTATAAATTCGATTAATTTTTTCTTCAGGTATGTTTATAAAAATACCATTATCAGGGAACCAAGGCGGCCTCATCAGGACAGAAGACTTCCGGTTGTTCTTTCGTCAAATGAAATAATCCAAATATTAAGTATGGAAAAAAATCCTAAACACCGGCTGTTATTAATGCTTGTTTATTCGTCAGGGCTTCGCGTCAGCGAAGTTGTATCATTAAAGAAGGAGCATGTCGATCTTTCGCGAAAAGCGATTTTTATCCGTCTTGGCAAAGGCAGAAAGGACAGGTATACAATACTTTCAGAAAAAGCCGCTCTTTATATAAAAGAATATTTTAACTGTTTTAAAATTGAGAATTGGATTTTTCCCGGTCAGTCTTCAGAGCGGCATCTGTCAATTAGATCAGCTCAGTATATTTTTAATAAAGCGGCGCAAAAATGCGGGATAAGGAAAAAAATCTCCATTCACTGTTTGCGTCACACTTTTGCGACTCATCTTCTGGAGAGCGGCACAGATATCAGGTACATTCAAACGCTGCTCGGTCATTCAAGCATCCGCACGACCGAACGTTATACCCATGTTGCCCGTCATAATGTTCTAAAGATTAAAAGTCCGCTCGATTCGATATAGATTGATGATCAATCAGGACACGCCGCGTGTCAGTCACCAAAACCATCTGGTGTACCATTGCCCCTAACACCACCACATATATCATGATTCCGCAGATCGCGAAACCCTGTACCAATTTCTTTCTAAAGTATACGCCAAAAAATCTACCAGAACGGCGTGAGCGCAAAGTCTGCGATAGCGTCTTTGGCTGCTTTTCACGCAGTCTTATCAACGCCGTTCGCGAAGCGAAGGAGCTAAGCACACTTTTATTAATTTCTGCCAACCTAGCTAGCGCAGGCTTTGCGCTCACGCCTTTTTGGCATTTTAAGCATACACTTCAAAAATATGTAAAATTCGTTAAAGTCCCATTCGATAATGCCGATACTAAGCCGGAGGGGGCTTATTTTGCCGTATAAAAATGCAACAGCTACATATAAAGAAACAAAGGTAAAGACTGCCGGGCAGGGACAGCTTATCGTCATGCTTTATGACGAGGCTGTAAAACAGCTGACCAAAGCTGTGGAACTGGTTCAGCTTAATAAATCCGATAAAAAAGACCCAGGCAGGATCGAGCATATCAATAAATCGCTCATGAAAACAGAGGAAATTATTACAGAACTGACAGTTTCCCTTGATTTTGAACAGGGCGGAGAGATTTCCAAGAACCTGTTTTCGCTGTACACGTGGTTCAACAGGGAGCTTGTCGAATCAAATATCAATCAGGATATAAACAGAATGTTAACGGTAAGAGATATGTTATCCGATCTTAGAAATACGTGGAGCACAGTCGCGAATCAGTCTCCGGCGGAACAAAACCGCGAGGCTGTGGGATTAAATATCGCCGGTTAATTAATAGGGAGGAAATATGGCAGTAATGATAGAAGAAGCGGGAAGAGTGACAGCTGACATTGATTCAGCGGAGCTGGCGCAGAGAGTCGCAATTTTAAAGCGTTTTAAAATATTGCTGTCGCAGCAGAGAGACAGGTTTCGAAATTACCTTGATCTGCTTGACAAACAGCAGGGCGTTATCGAATCAGGCAGCGCCGAAGATCTTTTAAAGTATGTAGAAATCGAAGAAAAAATCGTCGCGGACATTTTCTCAATCCAGAAAGTTATCGATCCTCTCGAAGAAATGTACAACTCTGTCGTCTTTGGCAGAAATACTAACGAATTACCCGGCAAAATTGACAGTCAATCCGATGAAGTTCCGGGTCTTAAAGCTTCGCTTGAAAAACTTAAAGGCGAAGCTGTCCTGCGTTCAACAAAAAATAAAGAACTGCTTTCCAAGCGCATGCTGGAACTTCGCCATGAAATTAAAGTGCTGCGAAATAATCCTTATATGGCCGGCGGCAGAAATCCGTTCAGCGAAACAAATAAAGCGTCTTTAGTGGATATCAAAGGCTAAATAAAAATTAATTTCCGGTTCTTACCCACACTTCGCTGTTTCCCGAAAAGGAAACGTTGGAATCGATCTTGTATGTGAATGTGCGTCCATCCATGATAAGGATTAAATTTCCGTTAACCGACTGATAAGTTCCGCTGAAATTCCTGTTGTTACTGTTAAAACCAACATTACCGTAATTTGCGCTGCCTGTAAACTGCAAACTCCTGTTCCCGCCCGAAAGCCTGTACGCTCCCGGTTGAAATTCCGCCGCCCGATTATCCATCAGGCTGGCAATCCCCTGTGTCTGTTGATTTTGAGTCTGCGAAGGATTGGTTCCGGTTTGAATTGCTCCGCGGTCAATCAGAAAATCGTAAATCTGCGTGTTTCCGTTTTGCTGCGCAATTGACAGGGCTGTGTGTCCTTCCCTGTTCCTTGCGTTAATACCCGCTCCGCGATCAACAAGAAGCTGCACCAATTCAAAATTATTAAATTTTGACGCGTACAAAAGCGCCGACATTCCGTCGGAATAACTTTTTGATGACGGATATTGATAATTAACATCGGCGCCCGCTAAAATAAACTGCCTTGCGGCTTCAAATTTTTGCTTTTCCATAGCGGCAAGAAGAATCTCTCCGTTTGCCTGCACTCCATGACTTAATATAAAATTAATAACAGCATCGCTCTGGTTTCTGTTAATAGCCGTATACAAGTCAAAAGCGTTCGGAAGAATATTATGGCTTTGCAGAAGATTCAGCGTCTTTAATGTTGTCTCGCCACCCGAATAGACAAGCGCGAAATTCATTACGACTCTTTTATCCTGCGCGTGCATGCTGCTGACATTGCGGTTGATTATATTCTCAACTGCCGTATAATCGTTCTTGGTCAGCGCGTTAACAAGGTCCCATTTATAATCGTTGGCGAACAATGTTCCGCCGAGAAAAAATAAAAAAATTATTATTGATTTTCTCATTCTCTATCCTCCCAAATAGCGAACGAACTTGACAAAAGCCAATTAAAGGTGAATTGTGGGCGATACTGGATTCGAACCGGTGACTTCTACCGTGTGAAGGTAGCACTCTAACCACTGAGTTAATCGCCCGCTAATCAGCCTACGAAATTATATTACCCGGAATATTGCCTGTCAAGTTGACGGCGCTTCATCGGAAGCCGCGTCAGAAGGCGAGAAGTTTATTGCCTTCATAAAATCGCACGCTTCTTTTGCTCCTACATCCCTGTTCATGCACTGATCTTCCCACTCAACAGAAAGAAGGTTCTTATAATTAACCGCGTTAAGCTCGCGGATAATGCTTTCAAAATCAACATCGCCATGGCCGAGCGAACGGAAATTCCACGCGCGTTTAACATCGCCGAACGGAAGGAAAGAGCCAAGAAGCCCCGATCTTCCGTCAAGAGTAACAGATATGTCTTTTATGTGCACATGAAAAATACGGCTCTGGAAATCGCGCACAAAAAGATGAGGAGCAATACCCTGCCAGACAAGGCTGGAAGGATTAAAACAAAAGCCAAGGTTCTTGCGGCTTTTTAATTCCTTTAAAAACCGGTCGGCGGTGTAATAATCAAAAACAATTCCGCCGGGTTTTACTTCAACCGCGAACTTTATGCCGTTCTTGTCAAACTCATCAAAAATGGGATTCCAGTGTTTTAAAATCTGGGCGTATGCGTCAGCAATCATCTGCTCTGTGGTTTGCGGGAGCGAATACCAATATGCCCAGACGGGACTTCCCATAACGCCGGTGACCGTTTTGGCGCCAAGATTCTTGGCTGCGGCAGCGGCGTATTTCATCTCCTGAACTGCCCATTTTCTGATTTCATCAGGTTTTCCGGCAAGAGCCGAAGGCACCGCGATGTTTAAACGCGGATCGTCAGCATCGCTGACACACTGTCCGATTAACTGGGTTCCGATGGCAGCGACTTTTAAGCCGTAGTTTTTTAATATATTCTTGCGCTCTTCGGCGTACTTGAGATCGGTCGCCGCTTTCTTTAAATCAAGATGATCGCCTGCGCAGGCAATTTCTATCCCTTCATAACCGAAGGACTTAACTTTTTCACAAAAATTTTCAAAGGGGATGTCCGCCCACTGTCCGGAACACAATATTACAGGCCTTGCCATATTTCCTCCTAATCTTCTATATACCTTATACCTTTGACGAAAGCTATTTGGCTATAATAGAATAATAATAAATAAATATCAATACAGATGATATTAAATATGAAAGATTCATGGAGCTGGATAGCCGTCAGCCCGGTCATTTTAACGGCAATTTCGATACTGGCGATTTGCGTTGTATTCGCAGGCTGTTACACAGTCACTCAGGGCGTAACCATGCTGGGCTACCTGAATAAAGCCATCCCGCTGGAACAGGTTGAGGACAAAGAGTTTGTGCGGCTGGTAACGGATATCCGCAAGTTCGCGATGGAAGACCTTGGCCTTGCGGAAAGCCGGAATTACACCAAATATGTTGAACTGGATCGAAACTACCTAGCGGCGGTGGTTTCGGCTTCTTCAAGAACATCGTTCAGCCGCCATGAATGGAACTACCCCATTGTCGGAAGGCTTCCTTACAAAGGTTTTTTTAATGTTGACGGCGCGCTCAAGGAGAGAGAAAAACTTGAAAAAAGGGAGCTTGATGTCTGGGTGCGCGGAGTTGACGCCTTCAGCACTTTGGGCTGGTTTAAAGACCCGCTTTATTCATACATGAGAAATTATTCTCCGTCGCGGCTTGCCAATTTAATAATTCACGAACTTGTACACGCGACAATCTTTTTAAAAGGGTACGCAGGCTTTAACGAAGAGCTGGCGGAATTTATCGGGAACGAAGGCTCACGGTTATACATGGAAACGCGCTTCGGCATGGATTCCGCGGAATACCGGCAAATGTTATCTGAAAAAGAAGACAGCAGAAAATATACCGCGTTTTTGCATAATTTAATCGCAGAGCTGGAAGAGCTGTATTCAAGCGGCCTTGGCGCCGAAGAAACTTTAATGCGAAAAGGACAGATTATAAACGCGTCAAAGGAAAGATTTGCAAATGAATACGAGAACCGTTTTTCAAGCGATAATTACCGCGGCTTTTCACAATTGCAGATCAACAACGCATACCTCGATCTTTTCAGGTTATACCATGATGAGGATAATTTTTACATTGATTTATACAATCGTTCAGGAAGAGACCTTCCCGCGTTTATTGCCGCCGCAAAAACTATAAATGCCAGAAGCGCAGCCAAAGAAACAGGCGCGGTTAAAGCTTCGGGCGAAGACCTCAGAAAACAGCTTGAGAACGCGCTGCTGCCAAATTAGCGGTTCTTGTAATACAGCTCGTCATAAATTCTTCCGATGGCTGTCACTCTCTTGCCGTAATCCCTTGTTTCATATATTGATACAGTCTCCAAAAATAAATCCATTGGTAAATCCGTAGCGGCGTACCAGCGCCGGACGCGGTTATGCCCGCCGTTATATGCCATCAAAGCAAGATACATATCGCCGAAATTATTATTATGATGACTCAAATAAAAAGTACCAATGTAAAGATTTGTATCCGGATCGGTTGAATCCACAGTATCGTTGGGACCCAAAAAATCCGGGCCGCCTCCGTCGCGGATGCGTTTCGCCTGTTCTCTCGCCGTGCTGGGCATTAACTGAGACAGCCCGACAGCTCCCGCGTGCGAAACAATTGCTTTTTGAAACGCGCTTTCGCAGCGGACAAGCCCGAAAAACAGCGAAGGTTTAAGCGCAAATTTTTCAGAATACATCTCTATCAATTCAAGATACGGACGCGGATACATCAACTCTAAATCACGCCTGTTTTTAACATACCCGTCTTTGTGTATGTAGAGAGCTATTATGCGCATAGACTCGGTATGTATGCCGGCATTATCAAGAGCCTGCGCAACCGCGCGCAATTCAGAAGGAGTAAGCTTGCTTTCATGCAGTTTGATGTACGGGATTGCATATTCCTCGGCGTTGTTTCTGAAAAAACCAAGAAGGAACTGCAAGACAGGCGAAGCCTCGCTTTTGCGATCGGCAGCGTCTTCGGAAAATTCCAGATACGGCAATCCCAGCGCGTCCGCGGTTTGCATGCGGTAATAAATCGCGGGCATTGCCAGAATGACACCCTGGTTATACGCAATGCGCATAAAATCAGAGGCATCGGCGCTAGTTTGATTCAATGTTTTGGCGGCCAGGCGCTTTTCTTCCGCGGAAAGGTACCCTTCTTCAATCGCGCGGGCAATAACATAAGCGTAACCTGTCTTTGGAATTGGCGCGTTTACATCCTTAATAAGATCAAAAGTTCTTATAACCCTTCTCCAGTCCTTCGCGGAGACAAGCCGGTGCAAATATCTTTCCATAACTTGATTAAAATAACTGCCTGAGTACCACTGTGGAATGTATTTTTCCATCCGCTCCATAATAACATTTACAGGCCCTGTCAATGACGAGTCTAAAATGTACCAGATGCACGCGTCCTGCTGTTCATAATCAGGAGCAAGCGCAAATGATTTTTCAAAAAGAGAAACCGCCTGCGTGCTGCTTGTTCCGCCGATTCTCCTTGCGATCCTTCCCGCGTAAAAAAGAAGCCTGAACCGGATATCGTCCGAATTATTGTTAACGGATCCCGGCAAATTAGTTTCCCATTTAATAAAAAGATCGAGCCCTTCTTTATTTGTCTGCGTATACTGGAAGGCCCTTCCCAAATCGTTAATCAGATTCGGATATTCCAAAAAAACCTGAGGAATTTTATCGGTCCATTTCCCTTCCTCCTGGAAAACGCGGAAACGATCAAGGCCTTCGTTATATCTTAATTTATAAACAGCGTAATGCCCTTCAATTGCAGCTAACTCTTTTTCCGTAAAAAAATCCGGCTGCTTTTCACATTCTTTTAATATATAAAGCCTTGATTCATCGAAATAAAACGAGTCGTGATCCGGCCCAAGTAAAAACGAAAAAGCCTTTTTCTTGTCAGGCGGCTTATTTTCGATTGCCATTAAATTAAACGGAGCAATGTCAAAAGCCGCGGCCCATAAACCGGACGCTTCACGGCGCATCATTTCCGTTGTTCTCGGAGAAAGAGGCGATCCATTTACCATTAACGCAGCGAGCTCTCCGGCTGCCGCCTGCCTGATATATTCATTTGAACTCGCAAGAGATTTTTCAAATAATTTAACTCTTTCAGAATCGAATTCATGACTCGACTCAAGCAACAAGGCCTGATAAAACGTGGTCTGGCTTGCAGTCCGCACCTGAGGCATCGAACACATACTCAGAAACGCAAGAGAAAGAGGAATAATAAATAAAATTATGCTTCGTTTAACAAAACTGAATAACATCAATCTTTTGGCGGCACGCGAAGCGTTCTGCCGGAAATAATTAGATTCGGGTTACGAATATTATTATGCCGCGAAATCCTTGGGTAAAGCCAGGGGTCACGATAAAACGCTTCAGCGATATCCCACAATGTATCGCCCCAGCGAATCCTGTAATTAACGCCTTCTCTTGGAATGGTCGCGGGAACATCGTAAGACGCAACCGGCGGATTACGTCCGCTGGTACGGCTTGTATTCGGCTGCCTTGGCGGAGGCGCAGGAGGCGCTTCAATGACAGGCGGCGGTTCAACTACCTGCTGAACAGGTTCGGTTCTCTGAACAGGCTCTGTCTGCTGAACAGGTTCTGTCCGTTGAACAGGTTCCGGCTCTTTTACAGGCTGAGGCTGCTGTACTACAGTCTGCTCTGTGGCCTTTTTATCAAATTTATTTAATACCGATTTAACAACATCCATACCGCCAAGGAAGAATAACCACCCTGCAAGAAGCCCAAGAAGAAGCAGAATAATTAAAATAACTATCCACAGTTTGGAACCGGATTTTTTCTCCCGTTTTTTCTCCGCCTGATTATAAAGACCCGAAGGCGGCTCTTCATTACTCTCAAGTTCAAAATCCGGAATGTCCATTTCGCGTGACGTCTCATCAAGCGATTTTAATGAAACCGTCAGAACATAATGTTCGCCGCCTGCGCCTGTATCAAGGTCGATGGCGTCGGCAATTATATCGCCGTTGCTTTCAGAAGAAATAACCATTTCGATGGAGGGTTCGCCCTTCGGCTTCGGTTTAATATTTTCAACAACAAGACTTCCAATATATTGAGCATCTGTCATGGCGCTTGCAGGATTTCTGTATAAGTCAATCTGAACACTAGGCTGATTATCGTGAACCGTAGTGAGAATAAGTCTTTTCTTTATTGAAGAATTCTCCTCCATTATGGGGTAAAACTCTCCGTTGGCTATCTTAATGCCAATATTTGATGCCATTGGACTGCTCCTTCCTTTCTGGCTGAAATATAGCTTTTTTTAAGTTTAATTGAGAAATATGCCCGTTGTCAATAGCCGCTGTTTTATTAATATCTGTTTTACAGTCAATTTCGGCCAATTTATAAGAATATAAGCATTATTACCGTTAAAACCAGTATCTAAAAATGCAAAAATAACCGATAATGGAAGGTATGAATCCCGTTATCATTGCGGTATTAGCAATTATTCTGGTAGTTACAATTATTATCATGGGAAAGAATCTTCTTCGCGGCGGTTTAGGCGGCGGAAGATCCAGAGACATGGAGGCTGCGTTAAAAGAAGCCACCAAACGGCTTTCTCAAAACCCAAATGATCCGGGAGCGCTTTACATATTGGCTTCTTCCTATTTTGATGATCAGAAATGGGACAAGGCCATGAAGACCTACGAACAGTTGACTGAGCAAATCTCGGCTAACAGTAATATTCAAGGGATTGATAATTTTGAAGTATGGCTGCGTTACGGAAAATCGGCCCGCAAGCTTAACATGCTGGATCAGGCTTATAAGGGTTTTTCAACAGCAAGAACCTACAGGCAGGATAACTATGAAGTAAATTACGAACTTGGCTCTCTTGAGTTCGATAGAAAAAATTATGAAAAAGCCGTTCAGCTTCTGCAGGCTGCCCGCATTCAGGACCCTGAAAGCACCGCCGTTCTCCGCTCTCTGGGACATTCGCTGTTCAGGCTGAAAAAGCCGAAAGAAGCGATGAGTTTTATCCGCAAGGCGATAGACCTTGCCCCGGACGACAAAGAATCATTGTATACGCTGGCGGAATGTTATCACGAAGCAAATCAGACAGAACAGGCGCTTCGCATTTTTAATCATCTTCGCGCGGATCCGAACATGGGACCCAATTCATGTCTTATAGCGGGACAAATCCATCTTGACACAAGACAGTATGAACTTGCGATTCAAGATTTTGAAATCGGCTTAAAACACGTGAATATTAAAGCTGACATTCTTGCGGAACTTCAGTATAAGCTTGCCACAACATTTATTAAATTAAATGAAATCGGCAAAGCAATACCTCACTTAAAACAATTACAATCGAGCAATCCTTCTTATAAAGACGTAAATGTTCTTTTGGGTAAATACATTGAATTAAATACAAACCGAAACCTTCAAACATTCCTTATGGGCTCTTCCGCAGACTTTGTCGCCTTGTGCAGAAAAATCGTCATGACCTATTTTGGAAAAGCCAAGGTTAAGATCACAAACATTACAGTTAATAAAGCGGAATGGGCTGACATCCTCGCGGAAATCGATACGACAAAATGGTCAGACCTTATCATGTTCAGATTTATCAGAACTCAAGGGTCAATCGGAGAGTTGATCGTGAGGGATTTTCATTCTCACCTAAAAGAAGTAAAGGCCGGCAAAGGTGTCTGCATCACTGTCGGACAATACACAGAAGAAGCAAAAAGATACACCGAAGCCCGCCTTATCGACCTGATAGAAAAAGAAAGATTACAGGCCATCCTCAATTCACTTGACGCTAAAACCGCCGCGATTAAAAAATAAATTTAATAATAACGGCATATGATCGCTTAACCCGTAACCTGTTCTTGCGTTATACGGGACAGGAATTCCGTCAGGGCCTGCGAATGGCTCAAAGTTGATGACTGCAGTTTTTTCATATTCCCATCCTGTACTGTTAAAAAATTGATTCGATACCAAAAAGTGATCTATTGTTTCCCAGTTATCCCGGTACAGATAAGAACCGTTTTCAAGTTCATTAACCCACGGTGAAAAAAAAACAACAGTTCCTTCAGGGAAAAACTCCGGCACAGGCGGTTTATTCCCGCTTATAACAATGAAGTCATTTTGCTTTGAACCTGATAACTTCGCCGGAATAGGATCATCGGGAAGCAGAGCGCAGATTACATCAGAGCCGCGCCGTGAGAACTCGTCATGGTTCTCGTTAAAATCGCCTGCAACAATTACGCCAAGCTCCGGTTCGTTTTCCCAAATCTCGCGGACACGGCGCACAATCGCCATGGCGCTTGCCCTGCGGTTGTACTCAGTTGCCTCCGCACCGCCGACTTTGGACTTCCAGTGACAGGCCATAACAATAAAATCGCCATGCTGCGTTTCAACTCTCACTTCCAGAACCGGGCGCGGCGTTGTGATTCCGCCCACTGTAACAGAGTGCGTCTTTACATCTGACAGCGGAAACCGGCTGATGATACCGAGCCCGATACCGCCGGGATTACTGGCAAACTGGCAATGAGAATAGTTGTGCTCAAGAGCAAGCGCAAGTTCTTCCAGCACCTGAAACGATTCAATTTCCTGAAGAATAATAATATCCGGCAAAGGATCGATTTTGCCAATCGCGGCGGAAATTGTGTTTATCCTGCCAAGATATTTTTCCTGCGACCATCCTGAGGACTGCCGGAATTCGGCGTACTCATTACCGTCATCTTCTCCGTTGAAAAGATTATTAACATTCCACGTCATTAAAGTTATGAACAAGTCTTCACTTTGAGCATTACCTTTGACGACACACCCGGACAGAGTTAAAACTAAAATAAGCAGACTAAAGCAAAAAGCAATCTTTTGTAATTTTATTTTCATATCAACCTCCTTTTAAAAACCTATTCTTCTGGTTTCTTTTGGCTTTACAATTAAATTATTCAAAGCGATTATTATATCATTTACGCGTTCATCATTTTTTTCAATGTAGAGCATTAAAAGCTTCCTTAATTCGGCAATTTGTTCGCTTGTACCGCTTTGTGAAATAATATAGCGTCTTAATTGGACAAAAGCGCGCATAATATCAATGTTTACACTTATAGCGTGTTTAGAGCTAATAACGCTGGAAAGCATGGAAACTCCCTGCTCTGTAAACACAAAGGGGGTATAACGCCTTCCGCCATGATTTAAACTTGAGGTCACAATTTGTGACCTCAAGTTATCCCATTCTTCTTCTGTTAATCTAAACATAAAATCTGCCGGAAATCTGTCAATGTTTCTTTTAACCGCTTGATTCAGCGCTTTCACCTCAACTCCGTACAAATCCGCTAAATCGCTGTCCAGCATCACTTTCATGCTCCGAAACTCATAAATCAGGTCGTGAATAGGCATCACCTTGTTTTCTTCCATTTTGAACCTCCAAATGGGGGTTTTCCCCCGGGAAAATATGATACATAGTTAATAATTCATGCACCATTTGTAACCTTGAAAAAGTTACACCCTATATATGGCGCGAGCGTGCGTGGCGCATGACCCTACTTGACATTTTTTTACATTTTTTGTAGTCTGAATGTCCCGTTACAAATAAAGAAAAGGTGATAGAAGGTTATTAATATGAAGACAGTATTTGCAAAACCCGCGTCGGTTGAACGGAAATGGTACGTTATTGACGCTGAGGGAAAGGTACTGGGCAGGGTGGCAGCCAAGGTTGCGTCCATTGTCCGGGGGAAAAACAAGGCTATTTTTGTGCCCCATCAGGAAATTGGGGATTTTGTAGTAGTTATAAACGCGGATAAAATCGCAGTTACCGGAAGAAAAGCCGAGCAAAAGATGTATTACAAGCATACAGGATATGTCGGCGGTCTTAGGGTCAATAGTTTCAACAAGGTAATCGAAAGACATCCTACGCAGCCGCTTGAACTGGCCATTAAAGGAATGCTTCCCAAGGGCCCGCTTGGCAGAAAAATGGCTAAAAACGCCAAGATATACGCCGGAAAAGAACATCCGCACGGCAGCCAAAAACCAGTGCCCATCGAGGCATAAATAAAGGGATAAAAATGATTAAGAATCTAGGAATAGGTACAGGCAGAAGGAAAACCTCAGTCGCGAGAGTATATGTCCGCGACGGGAGCGGAAAGGTCACCGTTAACGGCAAAGAATTGACTGTTTATTTCCCGCAGGGTGAGCATGTTCAAATGGTGCGCCAGCCCCTTATGGTAACCGCCTGCGAAAACAAGTATGACGTTTTAATTAATGTTTACGGCGGAGGCAGCAACGGACAGGCCGGCGCTTGCCGTCATGGGCTTGCGAGAGCGCTTTGTCAGGTGGATCACACCAACTACACAAGCCTTCGCAGCAACGGCTACTTAACCCGCGACCCGCGCATGGTTGAACGCAAGAAATATGGACGCCCCGGAGCGCGCAGACGCTTCCAGTTCTCCAAGCGTTAGTTTATATTTACGCGCAGAAAAAATCGCCCTTCGTTTAATCGCGAGGGCGGAACAATGCAGCGCAGGTCTTGCGCGTAAACTTGAAAAGCGCAAATGCGATCCCGAAGCTATAAACGAAGTGCTCTCTCTGCTCACAGAAAAAAAACTGATTGACGACAACCGTTTTGCGCGCTTTTGGCTTCAATCCCGTTTGCGTTTTGCGCGAAGCCCGAGACGGCTTTTATCCTCTCTTTGCGCGCGGGGTATAGACCGTGACGACGCAGAGTCTGCTCTTAAAGAAGTCCTTAACGAAGAGACAGAACAGGCGCTCCTTGCGCGGTTTGTAAAAAAATACGCGCGAAAAATCAATAAAAAGAAAGACAGTGAAAATGAAGATACTATGCGCTCATTGAAATTTTTATTAAAAAACGAAGGCTTTTCCACAGCGGCTATCCGGCAATTTTTAGAAGACGAAGAGTAATACTTGAATATTTATATAAAGAAACCCATAAGCGCATTTATAGCCTGCCCGATCGGGAGAATAGTAACGCCTGTGTAATTTTGAATAATTATTATAAGAAACAAAACAGGCATTCCGATCGATCTGATTCGCTCTTCAGTTTCAAGCGGTATGTTTAAGCCGGAAAAAACGATATGACTGCCGTCCAGCGGCGGAATCGGAAGCAAATTAAAAACAAACAAACCAAAGTTAATGCTTGCCGCGTAATATAAAATATTTGTAAGCACATATGTAAAATCATTAAGACTGTGATTAAGCATCATCTTTACGCTCAGGCATAAAAGTATTCCAAGAATCAAATTTGAAAAAGGGCCGGCCGCGGCAATTAACGCTTTATCGCGTCTTAAATTTTTTAAATTTTCAGGATTAAACTGCACAGGTTTAGCCCAGCCGAAACCCGCAAAAATAATGAATATAAAACCGATAAGATCGATGTGTTTTATTGGGTTTAAAGTGATTCGTCCCTGATCGCGGGCGGTATTGTCTCCAAGTTTCCATGCGCAAAAAGCGTGGCAAAATTCATGCAGAGTAAGACCCAAGAGAACGCCGGGAAGAAAAAATATTATCCTGTCAAGCATTTTAAGCCTTTTTCCCCAACATAAACCTTGAGATATATACGGTTAAGAAAATAAGACCGGCAATTACAAGAATCGGAATAATGATATAAGTAAAAAGGAAAACTGTAAAATAACTCATGGTATTTTCCACGGTGATGTCAAGGTTACTGCCAAAATCCGGCAATATTGTTTTTTCCATAAATATTGACGCCTGCAAAGAAAGAGGTATGGCAAAAAATATTACAAGTCCGATTAAAACAGTCACGATAATTAACGGCAATGTTTTCTTTTTGTCCTTATTCCGTAATATTGATAAAATTGAAAAAATTAAAAACAGCGGAAGAATAATAAGTAAAATTATAAATCTGGAAAAAAACAAAAGGAATTTTTCAAACACAACCGCGCTGTAAGACCATAAAAGCAGTTCGGAAACTTTTTCCATCTTGCTGTCATTTTTAGTTTTAATGGTCGTCCAAACATCCAAAACCTGAACAGATTTGTCGCTAAGCGCTTTTTGAAGCCCTTCTTCCGAATCTATAGCCGGAAATAAAAATGTAGTTAACGACCATTTTTCTTTTTCAACGGATTCTTCCCCGCCTTCTTCTTCCTTTAAAGACGCGAAAATCTTAAAGACGTCCGTCACATCCGGGGATTTTTGCGGCTGAGAAGATGCCGAGGTTGACTGGCCGGATTGAGGCTGCTGGGCATCCCGGGCTCTTTGGGTTGACTCAGCTTCCGGTTTCTTTACAGATTCACATGAGGTAAAACCGGTAAATAACGCCGCAAAACCTGCGAGAATCAATAAAATGGTGAAAAATACGCGTTTGGACATACTGTTAATATAAATTATAGTATATGAAACTATATTTTACCATACAAGTTTTTATGCCGATTTTTAAGTATGATAATCGGACTTACCGGAACTTACTGTGCCGGAAAAAACTATGTTGCGTCATTGCTTGAAGCGCGCGGACTGCCGGTTCTGGATGTAGATAAAGTGGGCCATAAAGCGCTTGATATCGAAAAAGAGAAAATCTTGGCTCAATTTGGCCAGGATTTATTAATTGACGCCAGCTCCGGGCAGTCAGAAACAGCTTCCGGCTGTCAAACTGCTATAAACAGGCGTAAATTGGGAGCTCTGGTTTATAATAATCCGGAAAAATTAGCCGCTCTTGAAGCAATTGTACATCCTGCAGCAAACCGCCTGAGCGAAGAATGGGCTGCAGCTCAAAATGGACACTGTGTTATTAATGCCGCTTTGCTTCATCGAAGTTCCCTCATTACAAAAATTGAACGCATTATTCTGGTAAAAGCTCCGTTTATAACACGGCTTATAAGAGCTAGAAAGCGCGATAAACACTCATGGAGCGGAATATGGAAGCGTATCTCCGCCCAGAAAGATTTCTACACTCAATATTTATCATTAAACGCCGAAATTTATATAGTAGAGAACCCTGGATTGGGAAAATCCCGGATTTCAAAGCTGGAAAGCCAAATTGATAAATTTTTAGAGGGGATAAAGTAAATGGACAAGGAAATGAAAAAACTTCTGCTGGTCGCCGTATCTGTCGGCGTTTTTCTATTGGTAACCATCACTGTCGCAATAATTGTTATGACGCCAAAAGCTGGTAAACAGGAAGTTACTTTTACATCGCCGAATCCCGGTACTCAAAGCCGGTTGCAGCCTCTCCAAAATCCTCAGCCGAATGAAATGGTTAGTACTGGTACGCCTGCAGAGACAACAATCGTCAATTCAAAAGAAAATAACGAAGTTGCTATTATTGACAGAAATAACGGTAATGGCGTAACCATTCATGTGCCGGTGCCAACAACAGCCGCTGTTCCCGAAAATACAGAACCGGTTCAAGCCGCTGTAGTAAGACAACTGCCCGCAGCTGAACCTGCAGCAGCTGCAGAAACATCGGCGGCGAATGCTTCTGCGTCAGCCGTAAGTGTCAGAGCTACGCAGGAAACAACGGCTCGAAATACACCTTCGGCGCGAGCATCCGCTTCTTCTACTACTACCGCAGTAACAGCAAGACCTGCGTCGAATGCAAGAGCGGCATCTTCGCCCGTCAGAACAATTACCGATTATTGGGTACAAACAGGCGCATATTCCGCGAGAATCAGAGCGGAAGACGCAAAAGAATTCCTCGCCGCAAAGGGCATTACATCAATAATTGAAAACCGCGATATAAACGGCCAATTATGGTATCGTGTGCGTCTCGGTCCGTACATTTCTGAAAATGAAGCCAGACATTGGCTGGAAATCGTCCAGGTAATAGACGGTTTCTCAGGCAGTCAGATACGCCAGAGCGTAAGAGCCCAATAACGCAACTATTGCCCTGATAATCAATTTCCGCTATCATTTACGGACTGGACAAAAGACGCCGTCTTGTGTACATTAAATTTATAATTATTTGGAGCGGTGTCCGAGCGGTTGAAGGAGGCGGTCTTGAAAACCGTTGAGCCGAAAGGTTCCGTGGGTTCGAATCCCACCTGCTCCGTAATAAAAGCGCTTCGCGTTTTTATTTGATTGGTCAGCGTTATTGATAATATCCCTGGAGCGGTGCGAGAGAGGCCGAATCGGGCTCCCTGCTAAGGAGTTGTGCCCCGAAAGGGTACCGAGGGTTCGAATCCCTCCTGCTCCGTAAAAGAATGAAGCTGTAGCTCAGCTGGATAGAGCATTAGATTGCGGATCTAAAGGTCGCACGTTCAAATCGTGTCAGCTTCAAAAATTTATTTTTTTTTGTTTTTAATGACGGCTTTACTTTGAGCGGATGGCGATTCAGCTAATAATTTCCATTGACATAAAAATACTTAATAGTTACATTGAACATAGCTCTTCGGGAGAGATGCGAGAGCGGTTGAATCGGGCGGTCTCGAAAACCGTTGAGCCCGCAAGGGCTCCGAGGGTTCGAATCCCTCTCTCTCCGTTTGCAGATCTCAAGATATTGTAAAGAACCATCAATTATGTTAATGTTTACTCAGCGTTTGGAGAGATGACCGAGCGGCCGAAGGTGTACGATTGGAAGTCGTATGTACCCGGAAGGGTACCGAGGGTTCAAATCCCTCTCTCTCCGTGAAATTATTAAAGGAGTTACCATGGAAGAACAGGTAAAAGCGGCTTTAGAAAATGTCCGTCCCTCTTTGCAGGCTGACGGCGGCGATGTTGAATTTGTATCCGTAGATACAGAAGGCGTTGTATCTGTCAGATTGACGGGCGCATGCGGTCATTGTCCAATGTCGCAGATGACCCTTAAAATGGGAATTGAAAATTATCTTAAAAAGGAAATACCTCAGGTAAGAGAAGTTGTCGGCGTCTGAATCCCGGCTGCATGACAACTTGACGCAAAGCAGTTTGATGCCTGTTTCCCGCCGCGATATGGATGAGCGCGGCTGGGAATCCTGCGATTTTATTTTTGTTTCGGGTGACGCTTATGTAGATCATCCTTCTTTTGCGGCGGCGCTTTTGTGCCGCATGCTTGAAGCCGAACCTGCCGCAGAGATTCGGCGCAGCGGCGGCTCCTGCCAGTCAGGTTTTCGCGTCGGCATAATTCCTCAGCCAAATTGGAAAGAGCCGTCTTCATTTACAGTTCTGGGAAAGCCCCGCTTTGGTTTTTTAGTCGGAGCCGGCAGCATGGATTCCATGGTTGCGCATTACACCGCCGCAAAACGCATACGCTCCGATGACGCTTATTCACCCGGCGGCAAAAACGGCTGCCGGCCTGATCGCGCTACACTTGTTTATGTTGAAGGAATACGCAGGGCTTACAAAGACGCGGCGGTAATAATCGGCGGGATCGAAGCCAGCCTCAGGCGTTTTGCGCATTACGATTACTGGTCGGATGCTGTCAGAAGATCGATACTGCTTGATTCAAAAGCTGACATTCTTGTTTATGGAATGGGTGAAAAACCGTTATTGCAGATTGCGCACAGATTAGCGGCAGGCGAAAATATCGGCAGCATTCAAGATGTGCGCGGAACATGCGTGCGCGTTCACGGCAGAGAAAATGCCAATCGCTGGAAAGAAGCGGTTTTTCTTCCCGGTTATGAAAAAATAAAAGAAAAAGACGGCGTTTCGTTACGCGAATACGCCGGGCATTTTTTAACGCAAAAACAAAACGCTGATCCATTATCTGCAAAACCGCTTATCGAAGAAAATGACGGCGATCGTTTTGTTATTCAAAATCCTCCCGCTCTTCCTCTCTCTTGTGAAGAACTTGATCATCTTTATGAGCTTCCTTTCACACGAAAAGCTCATCCAATGTATGACGCGCAAGGCGGAATTGACGCGCTGAAAGAAGTTTCGTTTTCGCTTGTGTCAAGCCGCGGATGTTTCGGCGGCTGTTCTTTCTGCGCTATAACAAATCATCAGGGACGCGCTGTTACAGGGAGGAGCAGAGAGAGTTTAGCGAGGGAAGCGCGGGGACTTATAAACTTTTTTACCATAAACCAACACGGACGGAAGAAAAAGAAAGGAGAGGGAGAAGAGTTTAAGGGGTATATTCATGATGTCGGCGGACCAACGGCGAACTTTTACCGTCCTGTTTGTGATATTCAAAAAAAAGGAGGGTTTTGCAAAGATCGTGAATGTCTATACCCTTCACCGTGTCCGAAGTTAAAAGCGGATCACAGCGAATATTTAAAAACGCTTAAAGCGCTGCGTGAAATTCCGGGCATAAAAAAAGTTTTTATCCGCTCCGGTATCCGTTTCGATTTTATCCAGCTTGATAAAAAACACGGAAGTGAATTTTTAGAAACCTTGTGCCGTTACCATGTCAGCGGCCAATTAAAAGTCGCTCCCGAACATATTTGCGCCAATGTGCTTGACGCGATGGGAAAACGCGGCGCAGGCGGTAATGCCGGCTCCTCAAGCTATGAACAATTTAAAAATGATTTCACCGCTGTTAATAAAAAACTTGGAGTAAAACAATACCTGCTTCCGTATTTTATCAGCGCTCATCCCGGCGCAGGCATTAAAGAAGCGCAGGAGCTTTCGCGTTTTTTAAAAAAAACCGGTTTCGCGCCTGAGCAAACCCAGGAGTTCTACCCTACCCCGGGAACCATGTCTACAGTGATGTACTACACCGGCCTTGATCCGCGCACAATGAAACCTGTTTATACCGCCAAAAGCGATAAAGAGCGGCGCAGACAAAAAGATATGCTGAGAAAAATAACAAAATAATATTTTTACCGCGCAGAACCAAGAAACCCAAAACTTTAATAAAACAATAAATTATTAAATATCCTCCCTTGAAATAAAAATAATGACAGCTAACATTTTTTATTGACAAAAATTATTAAATTACTGTAATATCACCTAACATAATACGCAGTAATTGCTATATGTAATTTGCCCGCGTTACGCGATATGGGCAAATTAACATTTTTAGTGAGGATGGAAAACATACAACGCTGGGCTGGCAGCCATAAGTCAGCGAAGTTTATAATAACCAATACTTGGGATAATCCACAGTATTGGTTTTATTATATCTGAACTGTCCTCATACCCTCTCTCCACGTCTTCTCAATCCCCGAAAGCGTATCCTCTCGATTTATCTGATTCTTGACAAAAGTACCCCACTTTAAGTTATCGCAAAAATAGTTAAAAAATCTCTTCGCCCTCGACACATGAAACTCAGGCGGCTGATACGCCGCAAGCAGTCCCAAAAAACGCAGCCCAACATCTTCAATACTGGGAGAAGATTTCACACAGAGACACGGAGACACGGAGGAAGAACATCTTCTCTCTTCTCCTTCTTCCTCTGTGCCTCTGTGCCTCTGTGCCTCCGTGTGAACTTCTTCTTTTAATAATTCTTTTGCTTCCGCGAAAATCCACGGCGTCTTCACCGCAGCCCGCCCGACCATCACGGCATCGCATGGGCCGTTCGCTCTTTTGACAAGTTCTTCCGCGCTTCCAATGTCGCCGTTTCCGGCAACGGGGATTTTTAACTCTTCCCTTAGTTTCCCGACGTATTCCCAACGGGCAAGGCGTTTAAATTTTTCAGTGACAAGCCGGGGATGGAGCGTGATTAACTCTACCCCCTCTTCTTCAAGGCGGCGGCAAAAACGCACAAGGTACTCAAAATCGTCTTTAAAACCGGTTCGAAGTTTTACGCTGAGACGGCGTTTTACCGCCGGTCTGACCTTGGAGATTAATTCTCCGGCGCGGTCAATCGAGGCCATCCATGCGGCTCCTGCGCCGGTCTTACGAATTAAGGGAGCGCTACAGCCCATGTTTATATCGATACCGGCGCACTCCAGCTTGTCCAGAATGGCGGCAGCGGCGGAAATCGACCCGGAATCGGAGCCGACAAGCTGAAAGACGCATTTTTCCGGTTTGGGAGCGGCGTCAATATACCATTTTTCGAAGGAGCCGCCTGCTAAAAGAGCAGGTGCGCTTATCATTTCGGTAAAATAGCCGTCACAGCCCCCAAATTCTTCTATAATCTCCCTTAACGCCCTATGGCTTAGCTCCGCCATAGGCGCCAGGTAAAAAAGTACGCTCATAAACCCCCTGCAGGCGTCAGTCACCCATACTATATATAGCGTGGTACTTGCCTGAAAATACACCATATATAGCGTCCGATTCCGGTGTTTTTTGCCCCAATTTAACTTTTTTAGAAAAAATTTCACTGAAGATCGATACTATTTCATTCTCACTCTTGACTTATTTTCAATTATAGCATATAGTGAAACAAGAGGAGCGTACAGGATGGTAGCAAAGAGTGATATGCCTAATATCAATGAAAAAGCCGCTGAAGGAATAAAACCGGAGGGAGTGCCATATCGTGTTTTGGTCGTTGATGACTCAATGTTCATCGCCAAGCAGCTTGGGCAGATCTTCACCTCTGAAGGTTTTGATGTAGCGGACACAGCAGCCGATGGAGCTCAAGGGGTAGAGAAATACAAGGCTTTGCATCCAAATGTTGATTTGGTTACCCTGGATATTACTATGCCGGTTATGGACGGCGTTTCAGCCTTGGAAAAAATTCTTGAGTTTGACAAGAGCGCCAATATAATAATGGTAAGCGCATTAGGCAAAGAAGATGTCGTTAAAAAATGTCTCCTTATGGGAGCCAAGAGCTACATTGTAAAACCGCTTGACAGAAAGAAAGTTCTGGAAAGAGTTGTTTCAGTACTAAAACGATAACGTTCAAGTTTAGTTAAAAATCTCGATTTCTGGTGAGGCCGTGGTGTCTTTGCGCGTAAAGCTTCGCTGCGAGAAACGCGCTGTGTTTGGAGGAAAGTCATGAGACTGCTTATTCATAAGAGCTATGAAAAAGCATGCCTGTGGGCCGCAAACTATATAACAGACAAGATCAATGCCAATAAAGAAAAAAAACCTTTTGTGCTTGGACTTCCGACAGGTTCAAGTCCTTTGGGAATTTACCGCGAATTTGTAAAAATGCATAAAGATGGCAAACTCTCTTTTAAAAATGTGCATACCTTCAACATGGACGAGTACATCGGTCTTACGGAAGATCATCCGCAAAGTTATCACCGCTTTATGATGGATAATCTTTTTAATCATATTGATATCGATCGCCGCCACGTACACATTCTGGACGGCATGGCAAAAGACCCGGAAAATGAATGCAGGGCTTACGAAGAGGCAATCGCCGCGGAAGGCGGAATCGATCTTTTCCTCGGCGGTATGGGAACCGACGGTCATATCGCTTTTAACGAACCGGGCTCCTCACTTGCTTCGCGCACAAGGATTAAAACATTAACCGAAGAGACAAAAGCGGCAAACGCCCGTTTTTTTGACGGCGACAAAACAAAAGTTCCCGGCACGGCTTTAACAGTCGGAGTAGGAACTGTCATGGACGCCCGCGAAGTGATGATCATTGTTAACGGACGAAATAAAGCGCGCGCGCTAAAGGCAGTAATAGAAGACGGCATCAATCACATGTGGACGCTTTCGTGTTTACAGACGCATCCAAAAGCGATCATCGTCTGCGATGACGAAGCGACAGAAGAGCTCAAAGTCGGCACTGTAAAATACTTTAAAGACATCGAGAAAAACAATATTGATTTTTAACCAAAAGCCAATAAAGAAGATTTTTACCGCGAACCAGCGCAAACCGGAACCGCGGGTCAATTGTATAATATCAAACATCAAGTTCGTGTGGTTCGTGGTTTATCTCTTCTTATTATCTAATGTACAAATCTTTTCGCAGGAGAATCACCTTGCCTCGTTTTCCGATCCGGAAAGGCTTTGGGGAAACGGAGTTGAACGCGTCATTGAAGAAGCGTACAGACAGTATTTCAGAACGAGGATCATAGGCGACAGGGTGATGAACATCCGCATGCCTTTCGCCATGAACAATGAGCGCGATTTACTGCTCGAATCCGGCTGGAGAATATATGGAGACGGCAAGGGAAGTCCAGATATGCTCTGGCCGTTAATAGATCGAATACTGGATTCCAGGGACTTCGCGGAGTATATAAACGCGCTCTCTTCCGGGCATGAAAAAGTGATTATTTTTGATATAAAAGAGCGCAAGTGGACTGTGACATCTGACAGGTTTATAATCGCGCGGATTAAAGCAGGCTCTTATACAGGGCTTCCGCACCGCCCGTTTGTGCTGACATCCGGGAAAGGCCCGCTTGATAGCGATGTGTTTAATTATCTTTTCTGCGTCGGCCATGTCGGCATAGACTGTTCAGGTTTTGTCTGGCAGGTTTTGGCTTATGTCGGCAGAGCGGGCGGCATCGATCTTGGAAGAACTTTAAGCCAGGCGCTTGGCGCTCCGCCCGGCGCAGACCCTGCCCGTTATGCCGGCACGTCTTTTTATAATTCAAGAAATTCACAAGTGATCGCAATCAGCGATGAAATACGCAACCTGCGTCCCGCCGACGTTATGCTTTTCAGGGACTTTGACGGCACTATTGTGCATTCTGCGGTTATTCAATCAATTGACTGGACAGGCGGAGTGATTCGTTATCTGCAATGCAACAGCGTAGCGCCGCTTCACGAACGCGGCGTTCACGAAGCTTTTATTCACTTTAATCCCGCGAATACTTCAGTCTCTTTAAAAGACCCTTCGCTTCATTGGACAAAAAAACGCTTTGGGGCTTTCCCCGGCGAAGACGTTCCCTTCGTTGACGACGGTGAAAGATACCGCTACAGGTTAAACGGCGGCGGCAGGGTTATTCGTATCCGCGCACTTGTGCCTATTGTGGAAAAACTGAACAGAAATCCTCTTTAAAAACAGACAATATCCCCTGTTTTGGTGATTAAAAAACATTCAAAAACGGCCGCCTCACCCAATTTGGTGATTTGTATCCGCGTTTTTCAGGCTGTATATTTTTCATAAACGCGTATGAAAATATGCTAATCTAATTCAGGAGGTATACTTATGAAAAAGTATACAGCTTTTATCATCTGCGGTTTGGCGGCGTTCTTACCGGCAGAAAATGTTTTTGCCCAGGGAGGATTTACCGGGCCTCAGATATCTCCCGTTCAATCAGGGTATGGATTCACGGGGCCGGTACAGACCGGCGTAATGATTCCGTTAGGTTCATTTATTACCGTAAATGAAGCCAGAAATTTGCCCCATGATTCGTGGGTAGTTTTAGCCGGAAATATCATCAATATGCTGCCAGGCGGCAGGCAGTATACATTCCGTGATTCATCAGGGGATATTGCCGTTGATATCGGACCGAAAGAATGGCGGGGGTTGTCTGTTGACGCGTCTGAAAGAGTTGAAATTTACGGAGAGGTAAAAATTCACCGCGGACTTTTGCATATTAAAGTTCATGCGATAACGGGAGCAGGAAGGGTAAATCGTTTGCCGGGACAGCCTGTTACGGTAACTCAGCCTATCGCGGTTAATGAAGCAAGAAATCTGCCGTATGATTCCTGGGTGGTATTAAACGGAAATATTATCAACATTTTAACTACAGGAAGGCATAATTATACATTGCGTGACGCGTCAGGCGGCGAGATAATAGTTGACATCGGGCCGAAAGAATGGCGCGGATTGTCTGTCGGCGCATCCGACAGGGTTGAAATTTACGGGGAGATTAAATACAGCCGTTCTGGACAACTCCACATTAAAGTGCATGCCATTAGAATGATTGGAGCGTGAAGTTTTGAATAACAGAATCGGCGCAATGGTTAAAAACTTTTTTCAAACCCGTGACGAATTGTCATTCCGAAATATCAGAGCGGCGCTGCTGCCTGTTCTGCTGGTGTTTCCAATTTCCGTTATTATGGGAAATCTGCGTTATTACGGCCACAGCATGGCATTGGGAGGGCTTGCAACCAACGAACTGATGTTTTTTATGCTGGGGCTTGGCTGGCTTATTCTTAGTTTTACGCCCAAACGTTTTATTCTTCCTTTGTTAAAAATATCAGCGGTTCTTACCGCTGCGCTGCACGTCTTTTTAATTTTTCTGCCAATGGGGCCGTGGCAGTTCTCGCTTTATATGGTCTTCAAGTTTTGCAATGGACTTTGCGCCGCCTGCGCTTTTTATCTTTTCTGCTTTGTGTTAAATAATGTTGAACGTCTCGCAGGAATGATCATCATTCAATTGTATTACGGATTTTATTATTCATCATGGAATTTACTGCCTGGGCTTCATACGGCAGGGAATACATGGACAGGAGCCGCTTTAACGGCGGTTTTTCTTGTCATTGTATTTTTCTGCCGTCCATGCAGAGAGACATCCTGCGGAGAGAGACTAAAAGACTTCGGGATAAATTCAGAAAGCGACGGCAAAGGATCGGGAGTCCTTTTTGTAATCGGTTTAGGCGTCGTTCATTACATGATTATGTGCATGAGCAATTACATCGAATGGTCGGAAAGCAGCGTTTCAAGTCTTGCTTTTGGGCTCGGCGCATTTTTTTCTGTCGTTTTTATTATTGTCATTCAATTATTTAAAGGCCGAAGCGCATTGTATATATGGCTCATGTTCCTGACCTTTTCCATGCTGGGATTAGGCGTTCTTTTACTTGACACATCAACGGCAATTATTTCCGGTTCTTTCATCTACGGCACGGGTGACAGTTTAGGCTACATTATAATCTGTTACATGTGCGCGGGAGCCATTAAAAGAAGCAAGTCTTTAAAAATGTTCAAGATATACTGCTTTGTATATTTTATACAGTACTTTTTCATTTCAGGAATTTTTTCTTTTTACTTTAATTATTTTGACGAGCCTAATAAATTTCTCGCTTTCGCGGCTGTTTTGGTTCTGGTAAGTTTATGCCTGTTGTTTATGCCGCTTATACAGAAAAAACTGTTCGACGCGGACTGGACAGACGGGCTTTATCTTCGCGATATGGAAGCATATACCGCGCCGCTTGTTGAAACAGAAACAATTAATCAGGAGCAAAAGCTGAATCTAACGCCGAGAGAACAGGAAATTTTTACGCTGCTTTTAAAAGGCACTTCGCCCAAAGAAATAGCCTATACCTTAAAAATAAGCTATGAAACAGTTCATCATCATCAAAAGAGAATGTATAAAAAATTGGGCATTCAAAGCATACAGGAACTTTTTGCCAAATACAGCAAAGCAGTTTAATTATATTTCGATATTTTCTGTTAAACACGCTGCCGCTTCTTTCCATACGACTTTATCTTTTTCACTGAGCTGCGCGAACTCGCTTTGCCTTCCGTACGCGCTCAATTCGGTAAAGACTTGAAGCCTTTGATACAGCGTGTTAAATTTTTGCTCCTGGAAATTTTTTATCCACGCGGGGATATTTCTTTTCATTCCTTTGGAAGTAAAAAGAAGCCCGGCGTAATGGGGAGCGCATAAACCGTCCGAATTGGTAAAAAATATTCGGAGTTCCTGCTCTTCCGGAGTGTTGCCGTTTGAATTATTCAAAAAATCAAGATATTCATTTTCTATTTTTTCTTTTTCAACACACACAGGACATTTGCCTTTGGGACGCCACGGAGCTTTTTTCTCAAAACATTTTATGCGATCTTCCAGAATATCTTTGCTTAAAATGGCGACAGCAAGACCATCCCGGAAAGAAACAAGCCCCCTCGAATGAAACGAACAGAAACCTCCGGCAGCGCGGAAAAGCGCGCGAAAGCCCCGGTTTGTAATATGCTCAAACAACGTGTTATCGATGTAACGGTGAGCGCGATCGCTTACAATTCCGCAGAGCGGACAACCTGGTTTTTCACACGCCTTTTGCATTTCAAAAAAGTTAATATGTTTTTCAATAGCCATTTTTCCTGCTCCTGTTCTTCCGGGCCAGCCTGTAAAAAGCCGCCTTTAGTCTTCCTATTCAGCCCGGGGGCCAGCCTAACCCTCTCCCGCCCAGAAAATGAATATGCAGATGATCCACTGTCTGCCCGCCGTCTGTCTTAGCGTTAATGACAAAACGCCCGCCCTTTTCTTCACAACCCTGCTCTTTCGCTATTTCCTTAGCCTTGCAAAAAAGACGCCCGACAAGCGCGGAATCGGCTTCTTCCAAAACCAGAAGATTTTCTATGTGCTTTTTCGGAATAACAAGAAAATGCACAGGCGCCATTTTTTTAATGTCATAGAAGGCGAGCATTTCATCGTCTTCGTACAGCTTCTTGCTGGGGATTTCTCCCGCTATTATTTTACAAAATAGGCAGTTGTTCATGGGGATATTATAGCATGGGAAACGAAATCTATGAAGATGCGATAAAATATGAGCATGTTTACTACCGAAAAAAAGGCAGTATCACTTTAGATACGAAATCTACTATATATATAGAATTTTTTTGATTTTGATATTAAACCGAATAATATCACGGTAATTACTTTGAACGAGGATTTAACCGTAACGGCTGTATGCGAGTAGCTGAACGAAGGTGAGAGGAGCTAATTCTCTTACCTTCTCATCGCTCTCACTGCAGAAAATCCCAGGAACACAATGCCTGCGATGATTACAGTCATGGCGCCGACGGGAAGATCAAAAACCCAGCCTGAGAAAAGTCCTGAAACAGAAAAAAGAGCGGCGAACAAACAGCTTGAAAACATCATGCCGCTTAAGCTGCGCGAAAAAACGCCTGCGCATCCTGACGGAAGAGTGAGCATAGCGATAACCATCACAATGCCGACAAAGGTCTGCAAAAGAACAATTGCGGCGGCGGTTAGACATAAGAGCAGGAGAAAAATTAGATCGACCGGAACGCCGCGGGTGCGCGCGAACTCCGCGTCAAAAGAGGAGGCTTCTATCTGAGCGTAAAAACGCCATGCGAGCAGCAGCACAATAATATCAAGGACAGCAAGAAGAATTAAATCCATGTTAGAGATTAATAAAATGTTTCCAAAGAGCCATGTTGAAGGATCTGCGTACCCCGGCGTTTTTGCCATAAATAAAAGACCAAGGCTCATTCCGATTACCCATATTGCGTTGATTACCGTGTCTTCTCTCTGTTTTGCCTTCAGGGATACGAAGCCGATGATGACAGCGCTGAGTACCGCGAAAATAAGCGCGCCTAAAATCGGCGGAAATCCCGGGATGATTGACGCGGATAAAAAAAGTGCCATTCCTATACCGCCAAGCACCGCATGGGAAATAGCTCCTGCGAGACTTCCGATTCTGCGGACTGTAACAACGGAGCCTAAAATTCCAAAAAGTATCGAAGATAATACGCCTGCAAGAAGAGCGTTACGCAAAAATGGAAAATTAATATTTATTAATGCTTCAAAGAATTCTAGCAGCATGTGATGTTTTCTCCGTGTAAAACCTTGGAGTGTTTTTCATCTCCGTGCCCCGTATGAACATTTATTTCAACGCCGTGCTGAACGATTTTACGTCCGTTTCCAAGACACAGAACCCTGTCTGTAAGAGACGTGACAAATTCAGTATCATGCGTAACTATTAGAATGGTTGTAGTTCCCTTGTATGCGCCAAGCGTTTCATAAAGACGCTTTTCGCTTTCCGCGTCCATGTTGGCTGTCGGTTCGTCCAGCACAATGAGACGCGGACTTGCAGCTAACGCGCGGGCGACAAGCGTTCTGCGCTTTTGCCCGCCTGACAGCGAGCGGTATTGCCTTGACGCTAAATCTGCAACGCCTGTTTTTTCAAGCGCTTCTGCGACTGATTCGCGGACAGCGGCATGAGAATATCTTTTTTTCGGATGCAGCAGTCCCATTCTGACTACATCGCGAACTGTTATCGGAAATAAATTGTCGGCGGGCATATGCTGGGAAACATACGCTGTGGAATCGCAAATATTGATATTCCCCTTGTCTGGTTTTTCAAGTCCAAAGAGGAGCTTTAACACTGTGGTTTTGCCTGAACCGTTGGGACCGACCATCGCGACAAACTCGCCGTTGTGTATATGAAACGACGCGTCTTCCAGCACGGCAGCGTCGCTGTAAGAAAACGAGACAGATTCGAATTTAATAGCAATATCGCGATCCATAATCTCCTATTCTTTTTTATTTTATAATATTTTGCAGCGCTTGTCCCATGCGTTTAATATTTTCTAGCCAATCCTGGGCAAGCGGATCCAGTTCTATTACTTTAGCGCCTGCGGAATTCGCAATCGTCCTTGCGGTATTTACAGGAAACTGCGTCTGCACAAAAATTGCCGCGGGTTTTTCCTGATTGATTCTCTCCATAAGAGCGTTTAATTGCCGCGGTGTCGGCTCTTTGCCTCCCATTTCAACGGCTTCTTGAATAATGCCAAATTCGTCAAGGAAATAGCCGAAACTTGGATGATAAACAAAAACGCTTTTTCCTTTTAACGGAGCAAGAGCGATTCGCAATTCTTCAAACGTATCGTTAATTTTTCTTAACATATTTTTATATTGCCAGTCATAATGACTTTCGTTTTTTCTGTCTAAATGCAAAAGCGTATCATATATACGCGCCGCCATTACTGCAGCGGATTTTCGTCCAAGCCAAGTATGCCTGTCAATATTTAGTGAGGAGTGAGGAGTGGAGAGTGTAGAGTGAGGGGTATCGTGGTCGTGATCATCGCAGTCGTGATGTTCGTGATCGGAAAGGTACCGGAATTCTACGCCTTCTGTTCCATCAATGATAAGCAAATCAGGGAAGAGCGATTTTATTTTGGGGAGCAGACTGATTTCAAACTCTGTGCCGCTTAATATCCACGCGCTGGCTTTAGAAAGGCTCTGTATTTGTCTTGGGGTTGGTTCGTAGTTATGAGGGTTTTGTCCCGGCGGAACAAGAATCAATACACCGGCATTGCCGCCTGCGATTTCAGACACAAACCACGCCTGCGGCGGAATGCTGACAGCGATTAATAAGCTATCGTCAGAGTCACGGCGTACACATGAGATTAATGATAAAACAAGAATTAAAACAGCGCATAGAATGAAGTGAGGAGTGAGGAGTGAGGAGTGAAAAATATTTTTTTTATTACTTCTCACTTTTTTTACGTTTTTTACCAAGAAAGGCTCTTGCGCAGATGCCGATAAATTTAATAAACCACGGTTCCATTTTTTTTCGGACAGTAACAAGCTCTTTAATAATAGAAATAGTCTGTGGGCATTTTGGTTCGCATTTTCCGCACTTGGTGCAGATGCTGGGACTTCCGCTTTTAACCTGCGTCAGTCCTGTGCTTGTTATATATTGCTTTACTCCTTCATAATAACCCATGGAATAACTTGCGTTATACGACGAGAAGGAACCCGGAATGTTTACTCCCACGGGACAGGGCATGCAGTAATTACAGCCTGTGCAGTGAATTTTGCACGAACGGTTTAGCGATTCAAGAACCGACTTGTAAACCGCTTTTTTTGAATCATCCAACATGTTCACAGAAGCGCTTTCTGCAAGGCCAATATTTTCTTCAATCTGTTCAACTGTATTCATGCCGCTCAAGACGGACGTTACTTCCGCCTGATTCCAAAGCCAGTTAAGCGCCCAGCCAGCGGGCGTCAGGTTTGCGTCGGCGTTTTTAAAAATGGAAACAACGTCTTTGGGAAGCCCCTTCGCGAGTTTTCCGCCAAGGAGAGGTTCCATAATCACAACCGGCATTTTGGCCGAAGCGGCTTTTAATCCTCTTACGCCCGCCTGATAATTTTCATCAAAATAGTTGTATTGAATCATCGCAAGTTCCCAATCATAATCATCAACTACTTTTAAAAACTCGCTTCCCGATCCGTGAAAAGAAAAACCAATGTGTTTAATTTGTCCTGACGCTTTTTTCTGCGTAATCCAGCTTTCAATGCCTGCGCGTTTTAACGCGCTCCATTGTTCCAAATCCGTTATCATGTGAAAAAGATAATAGTCAACGTAATCGGTTTTAAGCCGTTCAAGAGATTGAGCGAAGTATTTGTCAAATTCCGCAGAACCGAATTTATCTTTCAACAGTATAATAGGCATTTTTGTCGCGATGTAAACTTTGCTGCGCACATTATTTTTATACAAAACAGCGCCGAGAGCTTCTTCGTTTCCGGGATAGAGCCATGCGGTATCGAAATAATTAACGCCCCTGTCTATAGAGCGCATAATCAGCTCTTCGGTCTTTTTCATGTCTGTTATGCCGAGAGCGCTTGGGAAACGCATGCATCCAAAACTGAGAATAGATAATTTATTGCCCGTTCTTTTGTCTACACGGTACTGCAAATTCAGTCCTCAGATTCTTCCATCACGGTTTCTTCCTGAACGCTTTCCGCTTCGGCGATCGCCTCGGCTTCTAGTTTTCGTCTTTCAAGAATTTCATGCATGTATTCATCCAAATCCTGGCTTTCATCATCAAAAAGTTTGATGTTGCGGTAACGCTTCATGCCGGTACCCGCCGGAATCGGATGACCGATGATAATATTTTCTTTCAGGCCGCGAAGATAATCGGTTGATCCCGCGATTGCCGCGTTTGTAAGCACCTTTGTTGTTTCCTGGAAGCTCGCCGCCGAAAGGAAAGAATCAATGTTGAGCGACGCTTTTGTTATTCCCTGGAACATGGGCTGCGCGATCGCAGGCTGTCCGCCTTCCGCCATTACGCGGGTATTTTCTTCGTGGAAACGGTACTTGTCTACAGAAGAGCCGTAAATAAATTTTGTGTCTCCTACAAAACGGATTTCAACTTTGCGCATCATCTGGCGGATAATCACGCCGATATGTTTGTCATTAATCGATACGCCCTGCAGACGGTAAACGTTCTGGATTTCATCCATCAGATAACGCTGTAACTTTCCTTCGCCCAAAATGTAAAGAACATCGTGCGGATTGATCGCGCCTTGACAAAGAAGCTCGCCCGCTTCCACTGTATCGCCGTCGCGCACCAAAAGCCTTTTACTCATCGGGATAAGATGAGAGAACTCTCTTCCAAAATCGTCGACAATAATAATCTTGCGTTTTCCTTTTACGTTATCCCTGAAAACAACTTTCCCAGACACCTGGGCAAGAACCGCGGGACTTTTTGGTTTGCGCGCTTCGAAGAGTTCGCTTACGCGCGGAAGACCGGAAGTAATATCCATCGCCTTTGCGGATTCTTTTAATGTCTTTGCGATTGTATGACCTGCGCGGATTTTTCTGCCTTCATCAACAAGAATGTACGCGCCGCCTGGCAGAGGATAATTCGCAACTTCCTTGTCATTGTCATCGACAATAAAGATACGCGGCTGTTTGCTCTCGTGCTGGAATTCCGTTATGCGCTTTTCTGTGGTGCCTGTTTCCTCGTCAATTTCTTCCTTAAGGGTTGAGCCAAGAATTATATCTTCGTATTTGACTGTTCCGCTTGCTTCGGCGATAATCGGGTCATTGAACGGATCGAAAGTCGCGATTGTTTTTTCGGCTTCCACTACCGTACCCTTCTGCGCTTCAAAATCGGATCCGTTTCTTACTTCTATTTTTTGATCCTGTCCGATTAGATAAAGAGTCTCCCCTTCCTTTGTTTTTAAAATAAGAGCGTACGCTATTTCAGAAGACATAATTTCTTCCGAGCCGCGCTTAATAATAATATCACCGCGGGTAACTCTCTTTCCGTTTTGGATCATCAACTTATCATTGCGCTCAATCTTATACTCTCTCATCACCTTGTTTACAACAGCGTGACCCTTTCTGGTAAAGAGCAGATGGCCGTTATCAAGCTGAATGTGCGTTCCAACCACGTCTCTTATGTACACAGGGTACTTCAATGTTATACGGCTTTCTTCGCTGATCTTTGATGCGATGCCTCCGGTGTGGAATGTGCGCATTGTAAGCTGCGTTCCCGGCTGACCGATTGACTGCGCGGCAATTGTTCCTACAGCTTCGCCGATATCAACGGTGCGGTTTGTCGCGAGGTTGCGTCCGTAACATTTTCTGCAGACGCCGTACTTTGCCTCGCATGTAAGAACCGTTCTGATTCTTATCGTTTCAACTCCGGCCGCGTCAATATCCTTGGCGATTTCTTCGGTAATTTCTTCGTTTACGTCTACAATTAATTCGCCCGTTATCGGATGTTTAACGCGTTCAAGCGTAAAGCGGCCGATTACGCGATCTTTCAAAGGTTCCTTGATTTCTTCGCCTTCTTTAATCGCGGCGTATTCAATGCCGTTAATTGTTCCGCAGTCGTCTTCATTAACCACCATATCCTGCGCGATATCTACAAGGCGGCGGGTAAGGTAACCGGCTTCCGCTGTTTTAAGAGCGGTATCGGAAAGACCTTTGCGCGCGCCGTTAGTTGAAATAAAGAACTCGATAACTGAAAGCCCCTCTTTAAAATTGGAACGAATCGGAAGTTCAATAATGTCACCTGACGGTTTCGCCATAAGGCCGCGCATACCGGCAAGCTGGCTGATCTGTCCCTTGCTTCCGCGCGCCCCTGAGTTTGCCATCATGTAGATTGAGTTAAAACCGTCCCTGTCAGATTCAAGTGTTTTCATCGTCATGGCTGTAAGTTCATTATTTGTTTTTGTCCAAACTTGAACAATCTGGTTATACCGCTCTTCATTGGTGATATGACCGTCGCGCCACTGCTGCTGAATCGACTCGACGTCTTTATTCGCCTTGTCTATCATTTCCGGCTTTTCTTTCGGGATAACAATATCGTCAACGCCGATGGTAGCGCCAAAAATTGTCGAGTAACGGTAGCCTGTCGATTTAATGGCATCGAGCATTTGAACGGTAACCCACGACCCCTTTTCCTTGAATATATATTCGATAAGGGGACGAAGCTCTTTATCCTTAAGCTCGTAATTAATAAAAGGAATATTCTCGGGCAGCTCTTCGTTAAACACAAGCCTTCCTGCTGAAGTTACAATCGTTCCATCGGCGTCAGGTTCTGATATAATTCCCAGCTTGTTCCAAATGGGAAGTTTAGGCGGCCTTAAACGGATAGCCGCTTCCCAATCCAGAGCTTTTCTTTCGACTGCCATGAGCACTTCTTCGGGAGACAAGTAAAACGGAACTATCTCTTTTGCGTCCAAATCTTTTCCGGCTCTTTTTAAAGGTCTGTCAGAGCCGGGGCGTTTTGCGTTTTGTTTAATCCTTGTAAGGAAGTTGATGCCCAGAACCATATCCTGAGACGGGAATACAATTGTTTTTCCGTTCGCGGGATTTAAAAGGTTACGCGCAGAAAGCATAAGCGTCCAGCATTCCATCTGCGCAGCCTGCGTCAGCGGAACGTGAACCGCCATCTGGTCGCCGTCAAAGTCAGCGTTAAAAGCATGGCAGACAAGCGGATGAAGTTTTATCGCTTTTCCTTCAACTAACACGGGTTCAAACGCCTGAATGCCAAGGCGGTGAAGAGTCGGCGCTCGGTTAAGAAGCACCGGATGTTCTTTTACAACTTCATCCAGAATCGCGAATACCTCAGGCGTTTCCTGCTCAACAAGCATTTTCGCTTTTTTAATATTGAAGACAACGTCTTTGTCTACAAGCTTCTTCATTATAAAGGGTTTGAATAATTCAAGCGCCATTTTAGTCGGAATACCACACTGCCACATTCTAAGTTCCGGCCCGACGGTAATAACAGAGCGTCCTGAATAGTCTACGCGTTTTCCAAGAAGGTTCTGGCGGAAACGTCCCTGCTTTCCTTTGAGCATATCGCTGATCGATTTAAGCGGCCTGTTGGATGAACCTTTAACAACTTTCTTTTTCTTTGAATTGTCGAATAACGCGTCAACAGCTTCCTGCAGCATGCGTTTTTCGTTGCGTATAATGATGTCGGGAGCGTTAAGCGCTTGAAGCCTTTTTAAGCGGTTGTTGCGGTTTATAACCCTGCGGTAGAGATCGTTAAGATCGCTTGTTGCGAAACGACCGCCGTCAAGCTGTACCATGGGACGGAGTTCAGGAGGAATTACAGGAATCACATTGAGGATCATCCAGTGCGGTTTATTATTTGAATTGCGGAAATTGTCGACAATGTCAATTCTCTTTAAAAGACGTTTGTCGCTCTTTGCGCCTTTATCAATCATTTTCGCGCGAAGCTCGGCGGCAATTTCATCAAGGTCAAGATTTTCCAAAAGAACGCTGATCGCTTCGGCTCCCATGCCGGCCGTAAACCCACCGCCGTAACGCTCCTGATTCTCGTAATACTCTTCCTCAGAAAGAAGATCGCCCTTTTTCAAATTGGTATCGCCTGAATCAATTACAATATATTTTTCATAATAGAGAACCGATCTTAACTGGCTTGTCGGAAGATCGAGAAGGAGCCCCATCCTGCTTGGAACCGAACGGTAGTACCAGATATGCGAAACGGGAGCGGCCAATTCAATATGTCCCATTCTTTCGCGGCGGACTTTAAAGTGAGTTACTTCGACGCCGCAGCGATCGCAGATAACGCCCTTATAACGGATCGATTTAAATTTTCCGCAATAACATTCCCACTCTTTGGTCGTGCCGAATATGCGTTCGCAGAAAAGACCTTCCTTCTCCGGCCTTAGCGTCCGGTAATTGATTGTTTCCGGTTTTTTTACTTCACCGTATGACCACGACCGGATCATATCCGGCGAGGCAAGCCGTATCATTATCGAATCAAAATCTTGAATATCGCGCATGTCTCTCCCCTCTTAGAAATTACTTCCAGACTTAGTTATCAATTCCTCATCTTTTTCGGTGAGCGGTATTTGTTTTCCTTTTACGTCAAAGATTGACAGATCGAGGGCAAGGCCTCTTAATTCCTGCACAAGTACGTTAAACGATTCAGGAATGCCGGCTGTAGTCGAAGGCTCGCCTTTTACAATCGCTTCGTAAATTTTTGAACGCCCTGTCATATCGTCAGATTTAATCGTTAAAAGTTCCTGCAGAGTGTTCGCAGCGCCGTAAGCTTCAAGCGCCCATACTTCCATTTCACCTAACCTCTGTCCGCCGAACTGCGCTTTTCCGCCGAGCGGCTGCTGTGTAACAAGCGAGTACGGGCCTGTGGAGCGCGCGTGCATTTTGTCATCAACAAGGTGGTGAAGCTTTAAGAAGTAAATGATTCCGCAGAAAATGGGGTTAACAAATTCTTCGCCGGTTCTTCCGTCTTTTAAAACAGCTTTGCTTGTTACGGGAAGATTTGCTTCTCTTAATTTTGCTTCTATTTGATTAGTCGACGGTGACTGGAACACAGGCGTTGAATACCATTCGTCAAGAGTGGAACCTGCCCAGCCCAGTTCTGTTTCCAGAAGCTGTCCGATGTTCATGCGCGAAGGAACGCCGAGTGGTGTTAAGCAAATATCCAGCGGGGTTCCGTCTTCCATAAACGGCATATCTTCTTCGGGCAAGATTCGCGCTACAACGCCTTTATTGCCGTGGCGGCCTGCCATTTTGTCACCTTCGCGGAGTTTGCGTTTTGTCGCGATTAAAACTTTTACAACTTCGTCAACGCCTGGACTTAAGCTGTCATGCTCTGTCCTTTTAAGACGCTGAATATCGATGATTGTCCCGTCAATGCCGTGCGGCACTTTAAGGGAAGTGTCGCGCACTTCTTTCGCTTTCTCGCCGAAGATTGAGTTTAACAGTTTGAACTCGGGCGTTGTTTCGGTTTCGCTCTTCGGCGTAACTTTACCGACAAGAATGTCGCCGGATCTAACCTTCGCGCCGATTCTGATAATGCCTTCGCTGTCCAGGTTATCCAAACTTTTTTCCGAAGTGTTCGGAATGTCACGCGTAATTTTTTCAGGGCCGAGTTTTGTTTCGCGCACTTCTATAATAAACTCTTTTATGTGTATAGATGTGAACATGTCGTCCTTAACAACTTTTTGAGAGATAAGGATCGAGTCTTCGTAGTTGTAACCGTTCCACGGCATAAAACCTACAAGAATATTTCTGCCAAGCGCGAGCTCGCCGTTTTGCGTAGCGGGGCCGTCAGCGATTACCTGCCCTGACGCTATTTTATCTCCAAGTTTTACAATGGGACGCTGGTTGTAACATGTGTCCTGATTCGTCCTCTGGAATTTTACAAGCTGATAAACGTCGTTTCCGCTTTCATCGACAGTTACCTGCGCCGCGGGTTTAGGAGTTCCGGCTCTTTCAGGTTTTATAACAATTTCCTGTGATGTTACGCGAAGAATAGTTCCACCGCGGCGGGCCTTAACAAGCACGCCTGAATCGTACGCGCATTTTCCTTCCATGCCGGTGCCGACGCGCGGCGCTTCCGGGAAAACAAGCGGCACTGCCTGGCGCTGCATGTTTGAGCCCATCAGCGCGCGGTTTGCGTCGTCGTGTTCAAGGAATGGAATAAGCGAAGCGGAAACAGAAATAATCTGTTTGGGAGATACGTCCATGTACTGAATGTCCTGCGGCGCTCTGGTGATATAATCACCCTGTCTGCGGCAGGAAATTTGATCATCCGCGAACGAGCCGTTGTCATTAACTTTCGCGGAAGCCTGAGCGATAAAATATTTATCTTCATCCATGGCGGAAAGATATTCGATATCTTTTGTCGCCATGCCCTTGTTTACTTTCCGGTACGGCGTTTCCAAAAAGCCGTATTCATTAACGCGGGTGTAATTCGCGAGAGATACAATAAGACCGATATTCGGTCCTTCGGGAGTTTCGATGGGGCACATTCTGCCGTAGTGGGTGTAATGAATTTCGCGCACTTCAAAACCCGCTCTGTCACGCGAAAGACCGCCTGGGCCGAGAGCGTTAAGGCGTCTTTTGTGGGTAAGTTCAGCTAACGGGTTAACCTGATCCATAAACTGCGACAATTGGCTCGAGCCAAAAAATTCTTTTATGGCGGCGACAATCGGCTTAATGGAAATTAATTCCTGCGGCTTAATTGTATCGGTTTCTTTTAAACTCATTCTTTCTTTGGCAATTCTTTCCATTCTGCTAAAGGCAGTCTTCATTTGATTCGCCATCAATTCGCCTACGGAACGTATGCGCCTGTTTCCAAGATGATCGATATCGTCGATATTTTCATCGCCTACATACACTTTAATTAGATGTTTCATAGTGGCGATAATGTCGTCATTTGCAAGCGTGAATTTATTCGTGGGAAGGTCGAGGCTGAACTTTTTATTTAATTTGTAACGGCCTACCTTGCCAAGATCGTAGCGGCGGTCGGAGAAGAACATTCCCTGAAGATCTTTTTCCGCGTGTTCAGGCGACATTGATTCGCCGGGCATTAAGACTGAATATACAGCCATAAGCGCTTCTTCTTTTGTCGGTTCGCTTCCCGCTTCTTTTACGAATTTAATATCTTCGCGCTCAAAACAGTTAAGAAGCATGTTTGAATTAAGAGAGCCTTCGGCAGCAAAATCAATATAACTAATTGTTTTAATATCATGTTTAATAAGCTCATCTGCATTGTGCGGATGAAGCTTTTCTCCGGCACGGTAGAGAACTCTTTCTTCTCCCTTGGGAGAGGTTTCGTCCTTAACCATGATTGACTGCGCAAGAACCTTACCGGAAATTTTTTCCTTAGTTTCGCGGTCATCTTTTATTTTTAATGTTTCTGTCGTGTAGAAAGCGTTGATAATTTCCTCTCTGGTTGAAAAACCGAGGGTGCGAAGGAAAATTGTTCCAAGAATTCTTTTTTTTCTGTCTATCTTCGCGTAAATTAATTCGCGTTTTTTATCAATTTCAAACTCAAGCCAGCTTCCGCGGTAGGGAATAATGCGCGAAGAATAAATATCTTTTTCATGGCAGAAAATAACGCCGGGCGATCTGTGTATCTGCGAGACAACTACCCTCTCCGCGCCGTTAATAATAAATGTTCCGCGCTCTGTCATGAGCGGGATATCGCCCATGTAAATATCTTTCTGGCGTATTTCGCCTGTCTGCTGAAACGCGAGATTAACGCGCGCTTTAAGCGGAACAGAATAGGTAAGCCCTTTTTGCTTGCATTCAAGCTCTGTTACTCTGACATTTTCTTCATCGAAGATGTAATATTCAAATTCAAGCCTCATGTCTTCGTTGGGACTTTTAATGGGGAATGTAGTTTCAAATACTTCCTGAAGCCCCTGTAACGCGGGCTTTTCACGTTTGGTAATTTTCTCTTTCTGTAAAAAACGCTCATAAGAATTAATCTGAATATCGATTAAATCCGGCAAATCCATCACATCCTGAATATCGCTTCCAATATATGCCCGCTTGTCGGTGGCTTTCATTTTATTCATTGTACCTCCCCCCATAATATCACAAAACCTGACCACTTATTTAAGCGGTCAGGTAATGCGGAAAAACAAATTTGAAAAAACAAGTTTTACTGAATCTCAACGGTACCGCCGGCTGCGGTGATAGCTTCTTTGATCTTGCCTGCCTCATCTTTGGAAACGCCTTCCTTGAGCGGTTTAGGCGCGCCTTCAACAAGGTCTTTTGCCTCTTTAAGTCCAAGGCCTGTGACAGCGCGGACTTCTTTAATAACGGCAATTTTCTTGGCTTCTTCAAACGCTTTGAGAATAACATTGAACTCTGTTTTCTCTTCGGCTGCCGGAGCTGCCGCTCCGCCGCCTCCGCCGCCTACCGCTACTGCTACGGGAGCAGCTGCGCTGACGCCGAATTTTTCTTCCATCATTTTTACAAGTTCTGAAACTTCCAGAACTGTCATTGATGCAATCGCTTCTAAAATTTCTTCTTTTGTGGCTGCCATATTATCTTCTCCTAATAATTAAATTTGCTAATCATACGAAAAGCTTTTTTTCCTGACAGAACAGCAGCTAGCAAACTACGTTTGCAGAAGTCTGACAGGTTTTTATAATCAACCGTAAACGGTTTATTACCTTTAGCGCCTACGCGCCTTTCTTGTCGGCAACAGCCTTGACAGTGCGCACAAGCCTTGACGGCACATCGTTAAGCGCAACTGTAAGATTGCGTACCGGGCCGTTCATTACCGACATGAGCATAGAAATAAGTTCCAGCCTGCCGGGAAGTTTCGAGAACGCTTCGGTCTTGGCGGCGTCGTATACTGTGCCGCTTATAAGCGCGCCTTTTACTTTAAGAGCCGGAGCTTCTTTTAAAAACTCAAAAAATATTTTTGCGACTTCGTTAGGATCCTTGGGAGTAATCGCTACCGCAGTAGGGCCGACCAAATACGAAGACACATCCGGAGTTTTTAACTGTTCAAAAGCAATCTTCGCGAAATTGTTTTTAATAACTTTGTATTGAACATCTTTTGCGCGAAGCTGTTTTCTTAAACCGGTGATCTGCTCAACTGTAAGGCCGCGGTATTCCGTAAAGATATAATCTTTTGCCTTGTCCAGTGTTTCTTTGAGCGCGCCGATCGCCTTGGTTTTATTATCCTGTATTTTTTTAGCTATAATTGCCATCTGTTTCTCCTTACTCGCTGTCTTTCATGGCAACCCATACGCCGGGTCCCATTGTAGAAGCCACTGATACGGTTTGAATAAACTCGCCTTTTACATCGACAGGACGTTTGCGCCTGACTTCCGTCATTATGACCGTTACGTTTTCCGCGACTTTTGCGGGTTCCATAGAAATCTTGCCGACCGCAATGTGCATAACGCCGGTTTTGTCAGCCCTGAATTCCACGCGGCCTTTTCTAAGTTCAGCTAACGTGCCTTTAAGATCGAAAGTAACCGTTCCGGTTTTTGGATTGGGCATGAGACCTTTGCGTCCGAGCACCATACCAAGCTTGCCGACGTCTTTCATCATATCGGGAGTCGCGACGGCTACGTCAAAGTCTGTCCAGCCGCCCTTTACCTTTTCAATTAAATCATCAGCGCCGACAAACGCGGCTCCGGCTTCCTGAGCTTCTTTCTCTTTTTCAGGTTTGCAGAAAACAAGAACTTTTTTCTCGCCCCGGAATTGATTGGGAAGAACAACGGTATCGCGCACCGACTGGCTCTTTTTAAGATTGAGTTTTACAGAGAGGTCGACAGTTTCATCGAACTTCGCGTACGCCATCGATTTAACAAGCGTCAGGGCTTCTGTAAGTTCGTAGGTGTTTTCGCTGTTGTATTTTTTTATGCTTTCGTTATATTTTTTTCCGTGTTTCATTTTTCCACCTCGACACCCATTGACCGGGCAGTTCCGGCGATAATCTTAACGGCAGCGTCAAGATCGTTAGCTGACAAGTCGGCCATTTTTGTTTTGCCGATTTCTTCAAGCTGCTTTCTGGTAATTTTGCCGACCTTTGTCTTGTGAGGTTCTTTCGATCCTTTTTCAAGCCCGATTGATTTTTTAATTAAAACCGAAGCGGGCGGGGTTTTAAGGATAAAAGTAAATGATTTATCCGCGTAAACCGTGATGATAACAGGGATAATAAGTCCCGGTTCCATGCTCTTTGTCTTGTCGTTAAACTGCTGGACAAATTGCGGAGCGCTGACCCCGTGAGGTCCCAGCGCGGGCCCGACAGGCGGAGCCGGAGTGGCTTTTCCTGCGGGACATTGCAGCTTGATGAAAGCTGTAATTTTTTTCTTTGCCATTTTTACTCCTTCGTGGTGCGTCAATGTCTGGCAGACACCGACTGGCGAGGTATAAAACCTCTTCCACTTTAACCAGCACCTAAATCTATAGGGCTTGGCTTATTTAAAATTGAAACTGTTAAATTCAATTTCAATTAATTTACCAAAAAAAATTAACCCAACACAAATAGACTTAGGTGCTGGTTATACTTTTTCTACCTGCAGAAGATCAACTTCTACAGGCGCATTTCTGCCGAAGATTCCAACCATCACTTTCAGCTTGTTCTTCTCGTGATTAACTTCTTCGATGGTTCCGACAAATGACTCAAACGGCCCGTCAATAATTTTAACCTGTTCGCCGGGATTAAATGACTGCCGTGTGCGAACCGCTCTTTCTCCCTTGATCTCGCCCGACTTTTGAAGGATTGCCCTTGCTTCATCGCCGGAAAGCGGCTGCGGTTTGCGATCCGCGGGCGTTCCGACAAAACCGGTAACTCCCTGAATTTTTTTAATTTTGGTGCAGGGCATTTTCCAGCCCATATCGGCATCGGGAAGATCCATTTCTACAAGGATATATCCCGGCAAGAATTTTCTGGTTTGCGTTCGTTTTTTTCCGTCTTTTACTTCGACAACTTCTTCGCACGGAACTTTGACATCGCGGACAACATTTTTATCAAGATCCCCCGAATCGATCATCATGCGAATGGTTTTTTCTATTTTCTTTTCATATCCTGAATACGTATGCAGGACATACCAGCCAGTTGCCATTTTATTTCCTATAATGTTATGAGAATATAGCCATAATGCCGCTTAACAGCAGCCAGTCAATTACGCCTAAAATCATGGCTATAATAACAGTAGAAATGATTACTACTTTAACCGAGCTGATTACGTCATCTCTTCCCGGCCAAACAACTTTTCTTAGTTCAGCATAAGATTCTTTAAAAAACTGAATAATCTTTCTCATGTCATTCTCCAAATATCAATTTCCGGCATTTCTCTCGCGGCGCATAAACCGCTTCAGGCGCAGTAGGATTTGAACCCACGACCCACGGTTTTGGAGACCGTAGCTCTACCAGCTGAGCTATACGCCTAGATATTTATTTAATCTTTGTCTCCTTGTGGAGCGTGTGTTTCCTGTCATGCGGGCAATATTTCTTAAACTCAAGTTTCTCCTGAATATTGCGTCTGTTCTTGCTGGTTGTATAATTGCGCCTCTTGCACTCGGTGCATTGAAGAGCTATCAATTCAACTACTGTTTTTTTGCTCGCCATAATTAACCTCTCAAATAATATAGAAACCATTACGAAGTTTTTCGCAGAAAAACTCCAACACAAAACCCGCAGGGTTTTGTGAGCCCTCAATCAGAATCGAACTGATGACCTCATCCTTACCATGGATGTGCTCTGCCAACTGAGCTATAAGGGCGTAGTCAATAATTTCCAGCAGGGCTGCCAAAAGCAGTCTAGAACCAGAGGCTCTTTTACCATAGGTTCTTTTGGTTTTGGGAAATTACCGGGGCATTTTACGCCGTCCTAAAAGGATACCGAAAATGAAATTTTTGATCAAGTAGGTATAAGGAATTTTTATAAAAATTCCTGAATTATCGGTCTTCCAGAGCCTTAATCACCCTGTAATAGCTTGTTTTTGCAAAACTCCGGGACCTGCCTTCAAATAAAAGGGGCAGTCCTGTCCGGCGCCAGCTTTGTTCGTCAAAAACACCCCAAAAAGAGACCCTTTCGATAATATCAGCGTTATCAAGGAAGACCTTAAAATACTCGCCGTACAGGTTGGCAGCTGCCATTTTACCCTCGGAAGTCGGCTCAGTCCTGTTCGGGCTGTAGGATCGCCAGCTCTGGGACAATATATCCAGCTCGCTGATTGAAATTTTTACGCCAAGTCCCCTGAAAATATTTAAACTGCTTCTTATACTAGCCGGCGTTATGCCCGTATTATGATGGCTCTGCATGCCGATTCCTTCTATAAGAAGGCGATTTGCGTTAGGATACGCCTGTTTATACCGGGTATTGACGTCATTTACCATATAGAAAACCATCATGGCTTTGAGCGATTGATCCAGATTGAAGTCGTTGTAGTACAAAATTGCGCCGGGATCGGCGAGCCGGGCGGCAAGGAAGCCTTCATACACAAAATCGGCCCCTATCTTCATGTACCAGGGGTTCCCGTTTGCGTCAGCGCGCATGACAGTTTTCCAGTCAGAGCCGGCATGATAACCGCCGTCGGGAAAGGCTTCGTTAAGCACATCCCACGAATAGATTTTTCCTTTAAAATGAGAGACTACGGCGGTAATATAATCCTTCATATATTGAAGAGCGTCTTCTTTGGAGACGTCATTGGTGCGAAGAGCAGCCTGCCACCCCGGAATCTGGCTATGCCACAAAAGGGTATGCCCGACGACTTTAAAGCCGGAAGCGATGGCTGTGTCCACCATGCGATCCGCGTCACTAAAGCTGTAAGATCCTCTTCCGGGACTGAGTCTGTCCGGCTTCATGTTATTCTCCGCCGTGAGCACATTGTAATGTCTTGTCAGCCGTTCGTTTGTTATTCTTCCTCCGCTGACATCCCCGGGATTAAAAATATTGCCAAGCATAAAGTAACTGCCGAACTGGTCTTTCAAGGGAGGTAAATCCATCATATCGACTGTGCCGTTCAATGTCGCAATGACAGTAAAAGCCTGAGTGTCGCCGTTTTCCGCCGCGGCTGTGATCCGCGCCCTTCCCATTCCTGTTGAAGAATCAGAAAAACTAACGGCTGTAACAATCCCCGATTGATCGACGCTCACAACGGCAGGTTCGCGGGATTCCCATGTTATATTGCCTGCCGTGCGCGGAATGCTTACACTCAATTGCCTGCTGGCTCCGATTGTCAGAGTTATTTCCTCAAGAGATTCTTCTTTTTGAACGCTTGTGCCTGCGCATGCGGCAAATAAAATTGATATAAAGAGCGCCATCATCGCGGCAGCGGCGAGTATCAGAAAGTTTCGTTTTTTTGATCCCGCCCGGAGCGCCTTTGCGGTAAATTTTGATTTTTTCATGAGGATCTCCTAGAATAATAGTATATGATGTTTTCGCAGCATATACCATAAGGAGATACCATGTCGATTCATATTGCAGCCAAAGACGGAGAAATTGCCGAGGCCGTACTGCTCCCTGGAGACCCGTTACGTGCAAAATATGTCGCCGAAAATTTTCTGGAAAACCCTGTTCAATACACCAGTATCCGCAACATTCTGGGATTTACAGGAACATATAAGGGGAAAAAAGTTTCGGTGCAGGGAACCGGAATGGGCGTTCCGTCAATATCGATTTATGTAAATGAATTATTCCGCGAATACGGCGTAAAAAGAGCGATCCGCATCGGAACAGCGGGAGCCATTAATAAAGACGTAAAATTACGCGACATGGTGCTTGCAATGTCTGCCTGCACGGATTCAGGCGCAAATAAAATACGCTTTGACGGAAGAAGCTTTGCTCCTACCGCAGCATTTTCGCTTTTAAAATCGGCGTGGGATATTGCCGTTTCAAAAGGATGGTCGCCGAAAGCAGGGCCGGTTGTAACAACCGATATGTTTTATTCAGAAAACCCCGATGAATGGAAACTCTGGTCCAAGTTCGGCTGCCTCGCGGTAGAAATGGAATGCGCCGAATTGTACACGCTTGCTGCGAAATTTAACAGGGAAGCTCTCTGCATCCTTACAATTTCCGACAGTTTAATAACAGGGGAAACGACCACTTCAGAAGAGCGGCAGACAACTTTTACTAAAATGATGGAAGTCGCGCTGGAAACAGCGGTTGGTTAGGAATTTTTTACTTTAATATACTTGGCGACTTTTTCGATTAGTTCGGTTTCTTTAAAAGGTTTTACTATAAAATCGCAGGCTCCTAATGCTATGGCTTCTCTTACCTGATCTGTCGTTCCTGCGGATGTCAGCATTATAATCGGGGTGTCTTTGTAATCAGGATTTTCACGTATCATGCCTATGAGTTCGAATCCGTTATAGACGGGCATCAAATAATCTAAAATTATTAAATCGGGGTGTCTTATTTTTAAGAAATCCATTACCGATTCGGGCCTTGATATTGTGTGCACTTTGTAATTGGCATGTAAAGCTTCTTTAATTATTCTTAATACGCTTACAACATCGTCAACGGCAAGAATGTGCGGTCTGTCATCATCTTTTCTGATTTTGCCTGATCTGCTTTCGGTAACGTGCCTTTCGATACAGTCGACAAGGTTAGTTGTTTCAAAAGGCTTGATTACAAAATCAACCGCGCCTAAGGTTAGTCCCTTAACTACGCTTTCCCTGTCGTTATGACTTGTGATAAAAATAACCGGTATATGTCTATATCGTTCATCATCCTTTAAATCTCCTATAATCTCATAGCCGTCATGATGAGGCATATTGATATCCAAAAGAATTATGTCGGGGGTAATTTTTTCCAGTGTGTCGAACAGCGTGTCGGCTGATTCTGCAGAGTACACCTCATGATACCCTTCCAGCCTTCTTTTGAGCGTCATAAGGCTTGTAGAAACATCGTCAACATAAATGATTTTAAAACGCTCTTTATCAACAGCATCACTCATAAAAACCGCCCCTAGTACAAATCGAATTACTTAATATTAGCATGGTTTTTATAAATTTGTACAAAAATGATGAGGAAATATTTAAAATGAATAAATATGGTTAAATAACATTATTATGTGTTTATATGCTTCCAAAAGCGTGTTTTTTTTATTTTTATGAAACAGTTTTAACAGCCGCAGCGGAAATTTCGTCAAGCCTTTCTTTGGGCAAACCCAGCTCCCGCAGCGAAGCTTCAAAAGTGAATTAAATATAAAATTTCAGCTTCTCCGCAATCTCTTCAAACTGCATTCTGTCAATTGCGTTTCTAAGCCAGACAACAAGATCGTTGTCCGACTCGTATTTATATTTTTCCAGCTCCGCCATTGCTTCGTCCGCGCCGTCCATGTCAAAGTCATTGCAGGCGTCTACAAGTTTTAATAATATTTTTTTATCCGGTTTATCTTTTAATGATTTATCGCTGTCTGTGTCAATGTTTGACAAAGCATTTTCGATATTTAAAATAAAATTCTTCATGTGTTCCATAAAAGCGGAATGGTTTTTCTTTATATATTCCAAATTATTTAATTTTCCGGCTTCTTCAAGGTTTTTCGCTTCTTCGCCAACAGTGTCCGCGAAAATATCAAAACTTACGCCCTTTATTCCGTGAATTCTGATAATATAATCGGCAAGAGCGTCTTCTCTGAAGTTTTCGATTTTTTCGAGCATGGAACTTACGCCTGCCATATAAGAGCGCAAAACATCATGATAAACTTTTTCGTTGCCGTCAAAGCGTTTAAGACCTTCCGCTATGTTTAACCCGGGAATTTCTACGCCGTTAAATATTGTGTCTTTTGTATCTTGTTCCGGGGCGGATTGGTCTTTTTGCCGAGACTGCTGTTTTAACTGCATTTGTTTTCTGGCTTCATCTATTACATCCTGCGGCTGTTTATCGCGCACATAGGTATTCATAATTACATTTAACTGGCGTATATCAATCGGTTTTAAAATAAAATCGTTAAAATCATTCTGTATAAATATATCCGCCTGTCCGCCTATGGCGTTAGCTGTCAACGCAATAATAGGCGCTTTATATCCCGTTTCGCGCATACGCCTGACCGTTTCTATGCCGTCCATTTCCGGCATCATGTGATCCATAAATACTACATCGTATATTTTTCCTTCTTTTATTTTTTTTATCGCGTCAATTCCGCAGTTAGCGGAATCGATTTCATTCAGCATGTACGGCAGCAGCAATCCCTTTGTGACATATATATTCGTTTCAACATCATCAACGACAAGAATTTTTCCGTAGGGCATTGGCTCAATTGATATTTGAATATTTCTTAAATAAGAGCGGTTATACATGCGGAACCGGCGCATATTTTCCGCTGTTTCTTTGCCTATCACGGCGGAATCGGCTATCCCCTGAAGGAGACAGACGGTAAACGCGGAACCTTTGCCGATTTCGCTTTGTACAAAAATTTCCCCGCCCATCATATTAATAAGGTTGCGGGTGATTGGCATGCCAAGCCCCGTGCCCTCCTTTCCGCTGTTCGCGTCCTGATTGAACCGGGCATATTCGTCGAAAAGTTTATCCACCTGTTCTTTTGACATCCCCTGACCGGTATCGCTTACGGTGAATTTAAGCATTACTTTACCGCTTGCAGCTAAATCCGCGGCGGCTGCGTTGTTAGTATCGTCAATTACTACAGACATGGACACCTTGCCTGCCTCTGTATATTTAAACGCGTTACTCAGCAAATTGTTAAGGATTTGTTTAACGCGAAGTTCGTCACCTAACAAAGTTACAGGAATATTTTCTTCTACATTAAGTTCAAACTCTACTCTCTTGCTGCCAATTCTCATCATATTCAATTGAACAGTGTCGCTTATCATGCTCGCGAATTCATAATTTTTTTCCAGCAGATCATACTTGCCTGATTCAATTTTTGAAAGATCCAGAATATCGTTGATAATGCTCATCAGCATATCGCCGGAAGTGTAAATTTTTTCAAACGCTTCCAGAACATCCGGCGCGAGTTTTTCCTGACGAAGCTGGATTTCCGTTATGCCGATAATTGCATTCATCGGCGTGCGGATTTCGTGGCTCATGGTGCTAAGAAAATTGCTCTTTGCTTTATTCGCCGCGACAGCCGCCGCGTGCTGTTCTTCGGCTTCGTTGATGCGATATTTCAATGTTGTTACCATGGTGTGAAGAGCTCCCGCAAGTTGTCCGATTTCGTCTTTACCCTTAACCATTATCTCGTCGTCCAGATTACCCTTTGCTACATTGATCGCAAATTCTGTAATTCTACGGACGGGCAGACTTATTTTTTGTCCTAGAATGCTTGCCGCCAAAGTAAAGATACTTATAATGCCGAGCGAACAGATAAGAATAATAAATAAAACCCTGTCTGTTTCTTTTGTCTGCCGATCCATCAGCATTGCGGTAGACCACATGCCAATAATTTCTCCGTTGTAATCCTTTATCGGCCAGAACATTGCCATATACGGAGAATCGTAAATCTCCGTTTGAACTATCACGCTTTCGCCTTTTTGAAGAACTGCTTCTGTTATTTGCAAATCATCAAGTTCTACGCCGTTGCCGCGTATGCCGCTTTTGTCTCTCAAACTTGTCATTAAGGTAACATCATCTTTATAAAGAGAAAAATGAATGCCTGTTAAATTGTAAAGGTTGTCAACATATTCTTCCGAGCAGATGTTTGAGCCCAGAGATAAAGCGCCGACTAATAAGCCGTCTTTAAGAATCGGCGAAAAACAATTGATAGTGTACGGAACAAGAGCGGTCTCGTCAAAGAAAAACCCGGACGAAGTATATCTTTTAAGCGCCAGTCGTATAACGTCTCGTCTTGAGATGTCGTCTCCCGTTAAATCAGCGTGGCTTCTGAAAATAACAATGCCATTGGTATCGGTGAAAGTAATCGAATCAATATCGCGTCTCAGCCATGAAACTTGCAGGTTTTGCGCAATGTCATCCGTATCCAATCTTTGCACGGCATCTGCAAGATCGGGCAGCGTGGTAAGAAATTTAATATTCTGCAATAATCTATCTTCTTCCTGCTGATGCATTCTCATTACCATGGAATGTATAGCTGTCATTTCTTTCTGTATCGTGTAATCAACAAGTCTGCTCATAAGGATTATGGTAATAAATAATATTGTTAAACCGGACGCTACTACGCCTGAAACAGCGATTAGAATTATTTTACTTGAAATGCGGAACTTCATACTGGCATACCTTAATTCTGTAAAATAAAAAGAATTATATTAAGATTATACCACGGCGCAATTCAGTTAGCAAATAAAAATTAAAACTGTCTAACAGGTCTTAAACGGCGCTGCTGACCGGCATTTTGCGTGTCATGCTTGCCGTCATCAAAATTTATGTACCATGCCCTGTAAGAACCCCATGTGTCTGTCCATCCTGTCGAAGACCAGTATTGCTCCGGCCTGAAACCGCCAAGCCCTTTCAAATACAAGTTGCCGTACATAAAATTTAATTCATCCCGCGACGGTAAAAACCAGTCTTTATAACCGCCGAGTTCGTAATTGTCGCAGAGGCGCACTGCCCAGGTAAAGCCGCCGCGCGCCTGCGCTATTTGCATAAGAAATTCGCTGTTATATTTTCCTCTGCCGACAGCGCGGCCGGTGCTTTCATATGTTCTTTCCCATAACTCGTATAAGTTCTTAGGCAGCGAACCAGGATTTTCTATATAATTAGTAGGACCTAAATCGACAGGAGCGGCTTCCAGATACCGCCAGCCGCCAATACTGTTTCCTTTGTCGTAGAAAATTAAACCGCCCGCAGGACCTGTGTCACCGATTCTGTAAACAACCGCCGCTTGTCTCGCGGGCGTTGCGGCTTGTCTTTGATTTGCTGCGCTATCAGCTGGCGCCGCTCTGTTTCCAGGCGATACGACAGCCGACCCGCTTCTGCTTCGCAGCAGAGCGTTAATGGTAGAGCCAGCGGAAATGTTGCGGTTGTACTGACCCTGCACCTGCGCAGTCTGCACCGCGAGTGCGCGTATTCTCATGCGGAAGCGTTCGCCCAGTTCGCTGATCGCTCCTGTAATAATATATTGCGCTCCGAAAAAACGTCCAACCTCAAGAGCCTGCCTGTCGTCAACTTCTCCCGACCACTGTATATTCTGCTCGTTTCTGATTGCATCCAGCTGCGCTCTTTCTACTACTGTAAAGTTTCTGTCATTTACAGCGTTAGAGATTAGTTCATCGATAATATATTCAGACAAAGCGGCTGAATCGGATTGAATATTAAGTATGACGATTTTACTTCCCTTGGGAATATTGTCATTCAGATAGTCTGACGCGTCCCGAATCGCGATATCCAGTTCGTCCGAAGAGGAAGCGAGCGTCGCGCAGGCGGTAAATATTACCAGCATTGTTAATAAAATAAATAAAATCTTTTTCATAAAAATCACCTCAGAGTTCAATGTAAAGCAAAATTTGTGACTTTGCATACCTACTAAATCAAGTAGGTTCGGCGTTTTTTTGATTCATAGTTGATAATTATTTGCTTTTCCGCTATGCTGACCGTATAACCTGACCGCAAGACAGAGTTCTTGTAGTCAGACAAGCCCGGATGGTGGAATTGGTAGACACGCTAGTTTCAGGTACTAGTGCTCGCAAGGGTATGGAAGTTCGAGTCTTCTTCCGGGCAGAATAAATTGCTTAAGCAGTTTAATAAATTCTCATAATAATAAATTTAAGATTATACGGGTAGACTCGAACTTCCGAGGGTGCGCCGAGCGAATGCGAGGAATAGGCGCCATGGATGGCGCCGTCAGCACCCGAAGGCGGGCCCGAAAACCCGAAACAGGATGTTGAGGGCTGTAGGGTTCGAGTCTTCTTCCGGGCAAAATTTTATATGTATTCATCAGAGGAAGACCGTACTCCTGATGAATGTTTTTCCAGATAATCTTTAATTTCCTGATCTGAATATTTTCCGTTATGAAGATCCTTTAAGCGGCGGCGGACAGACTCGCAGAATGCCGTGTTAATATCTCCTATAACCGACTTATGCAGCTCTTTTAAGGATTCTTCAGGAATGGACTGCATTGAGAAAAGCTCAGGCGAATCAATTTCCAGCGATTCAGCTATACGCTCAATCATAGGTAAAGACGGCGTTTTCCGCTCCAGTTCAATCATCGCTATATAATGGGTTGATGTATTCACCCTTTCCGCTAAAACAGCCTGGGAAATGCCAAGAACCCGCCTTTGTTCCTTCATATTAAAGGCTAATAATTTCTTTAAATTGGTCATAAACCACCTTATAGGAAACCAAATCCAGTGTAATTTACTATCAGGTATTGACAATTTACTGTTGGTGAATTATAATTTATATTATTTCCTGTAGGGAAATCTTGTTTTATCTGGTAAAACGAACACATTTCAGTTTGAGTAAATTATTAAGGGGGGAGAAGATGAAAAAACATGTTTTTGGTACAGTTGCGATTTTACTTTTATGTTCGCTCATTTTTGCAAGTTGCGGTAGATCTACTGAAGAATTAGCAGAAGAAGTAAGAGCGTCCATTGAAGAGACATTTAAAGAAAGAGGAATGACTATTAAAATTAATGATTTCTCATTAATAAAAAAAAGTAAAAATGAGTATAAAGGCGTGCTGGATGTAACATATTCGGAAATAAATGAAACATATACTGTTAGTGTATTAGTTGATGGTGATAAAATTATGTGGGAAATAGATAATTTATATTAATTTCTGGCATTTATAACAAGTTAATTAATATTAATAATCAGGAGGCAATATGGAAACTAAGAAATTTACTGAAATAATTAAAAAAACGAAATTACCATTTGTGTACAGCGGAAGTAAATTGAATGATGAAAAATGCCAAGGCGTAATTAAAAAGCTCAATGCAGAGGGAACTGTCCTGGGAGTAATTACAGGCAACTCTCTTACTAATATTATTGGATTAGTAATTACAGAAAAGGGTATTTGGTTTGATCTCCCAAGCGGAACAATAGCAGAAAATGATAAATCGAAATCAAAAGGCGCATTTCTTTTTGATTCTTTCATTCTAAATAATGTAACTCTCAAAAAAAGCGATTTACAGAAATTTAATGTCAGTTTTTTATTATTTGATCTTGAAAAAGCCAAGTCTTTTACTTTTCAATTTGATTTAATTGAAGATAATTTAGAAATTCATGAATCAATGATCAATGAACTTGAAGAAATATTCAAAACATTGATATCAAAAACCGGCACTGAGTACGTACCTGTTGAAAATAAAGATCCGAATATTTTTGATTTTATATGGGAAACTATTCACACAAATATTGTTCTTAACAATGATAATGCTATCGTCAGTAAATTAAAAATTGACGAAAAAACAACCATTCAAACACCGGCAGGCGCACCGGAAACAATTTCACGTTCCATTATTGCATCAGTCACAAAAGGAAGAAATTTTTCTCCCTCTACTCTATTTAAATCTATCCTCACTGGAATTGGTTTTTTTATTAGTGTTATTGTATTCAGTGTTGCAATTCGTAAAATTTTAAGTTTTATCTTTGAAGTGGGTGATACGATTATAATAATTGGTTTTTGGATTGGATTAATCGGTTTTATATTGCTCGCTCTCATTGGAATTTTTTCATCTTTCCCAAAAACGCTTGTTATTAAAAGAAAAGACGGAAAAAAAATTATATCGCGTCTTGCTTCAGATGAAGAAAACACAATAGAATACGAACGGTTAATAAATGCAATCTTTAAATAGGAATTCCTCCATAAAAAAATAATGGATGAAAATAATGTTAAGAAAAGGAGTTTAGTATGAAAAACACATTAAAAACAACGGCAGTTATCGTATTGTCTTTAATAACCATATGCGCATTGGCCGGATGCAGCAGCAAGTCTACAGACACCCCGGAAGATCTTGCAGCTCAATTTTTAGATTTGTCAGAACAAATTGACAATGCGTCATTTAACAATGATGATACTTCCGCTATTATAATTAAAAGAATGGAAGTTATGAAGAGAGTAGAGAAACTTTCAAAAGCAGATCAAGAAAAATACAGCGATATAATTATGAGTCATATAGATTCAATGATAGAATCGATGTCTGATTAAATCAGTCTATTAAAAATACTCCCTCAATTTCTCCTTCCAGTTGCCGCCTTTTTGAATTGTGGCTTTGACACCCATTTTTGCCAGGCGTGTATTGGTATAAAAAGATTTTGACACCAGCGCATCACCTATACAAAATAAGCAAATTGCTTTATAATGACAATATGAAAAATATTCATATGCATATTGGGATTGATCCTCAGATAAGATTCGGGAAACCTTGTATAAAAGGTACCAGAATTACTGTCGGAGATATTTTACAATGGCTTTCAAGCGGGATGACAGATCAAGATATAATTGACGATTACCCCGAATTACAGAAAATTCATATAAGAGCGGCGCTCGCCTTTGCAGCAGAAAGAGATGCAATAACAAAGGTGGCAGTGCATGAAGTTGTTGCTTGATGCCAATCTTTCATGGCGGTTAATACCTGTATTATATCAACATTTTGGCGAATGTGCGCATGTAAATAAGATAGATCTGCCAAAACCTGCAAGTGATACAGAAATATGGAATTATGCCGCTGTAAACGACTACGTAATAGTTACTCAGGACTCAGATTTTTTAAACTTTCTTGAAATCAAAGGTTTCCCACCAAAAGTAATCCTCATTCGGGTAGGAAACATGGACAGAAAAACAGCAGAGAACATTCTAATTCAAGCAAAGTCTTCAATATTTGAATTAGAAAACAGTAATTGCGGATTACTTGAAATAATATAACTCTTTAAAAATACTCCCTCAACTTATCTTTCCAGTCGCCGCCTTTTTGAATCGTGGCTTTGACGCCCAATTCTTCGAGGGTGCTTATCCGGCTCTCTTTTCCGCTGCTTGTTACCGCGATGATGGTCATTAAATGGCCTGAGTATTGAAGCTGTCTGATTAGTTCTTCGCCGGTCATGTCGGCGAGTTCGAGGCCGGTAATAACGCAGGATACTTTGCGGTTTCCAATTTCGGTCAGTACATCATCGCCGTTGTCGAAACCGTCGGAGTCGACGCCCAGCTCCGCCAAAAATGCCTTTAACACTTTACGGAAAAAACCGCTATTGTCAGCGTGGATAACGTACATATACACCCCCTCCCGCCTTTCAGTATACACTTGATTTTATAAGCGCGCCACTTAAATAAAAGAAGCTAAAATTGTATTTTTTTAGAATATAACCAATTTTGAACCTTTACTATTTCATTTTTTTTAAGTATAGTTTTCTTGGTATACAGTGAACTATGTAGTTAAATATGTACTAAAACGTATTTTCTTCCTTATACCGATACTTTTGGCCGTATCGGTGCTGATTTTTTTCCTGATACGTCTTACGCCGGCTGACCCAATCGGCTCCATTACAAGCGGACGGAAGATCAACGATGAAACGCGGGCTGCCCTAACAGCCCAGTACCATTTGGACAAGAGCCTGCCTCATCAGTATATTATCTGGATCGCCAATGCGCTAAAGGGAAATCTCGGAGACAGTTTCAGGCATAAGCAGCCTGTGGCAAGTCTGCTCGCGGCAAGGCTTCCGACCACCATCCAGCTTGTTTTGATGAGCGCGTTATTCGCGGTTTTTCTGGCAATTCCGGCGGGGATTTTAAGCGCTGTCAAAAGAGATACAATTCTTGATCGTGTTTTATCGGTCTTTATGATCTTCTGCGTATCGTCGCCTGTTTTTCTTAACGCGATTTTATTAATGCTGATTTTTGTTTTTCAGCTCAGGTGGTTTCCGGCATTCGGAACCGGAGGCGGTTTTATACAAAACTTTTATTATCTGGCCCTGCCCGCTTTTGCCCTGAGCCTTAACATGGTGGCGCTTATGGGACGCATAATCCGCGACAGAATGATTGGAGAGTTCAAGTCGAATTACGCTCTGGCTCTTGCCGCAAAAGGAACGCCTTCTCACCGGATCACGATGGTTCATTGTTTAAAAAATACTTTGATTCCGTTTATCACTGTTGCCAGTGTACAAATCGGAGCCATGGTAATAGGAGCCGTGCTTGTAGAAAATATTTTTGCGCTTGGCGGAATAGGCGCCTTGCTCATAGAGGGGATTCAAGCGTCAGATTATCCTGTAGTGCAGAGTATAATGCTTTTTCTTGTATCCATGTTTCTCATTTTAAATTTGATAGTAGATCTGATTTATTTTTTCATTGATCCAAGAATCAGAAAGGCCGAACATGACAAAGCATAAATCGATGCTTCCCAAAGGTCTCTTCTCTATAAATAAAACCGGACAGAACCACGGATCATTTATTACTCCGCCTTTTTTAATTTCCGGAATTATCCTTCTTTTAATTATTATAAGCTGCGTGCTGGCTCCGGCAATCGCTCCTTACGGCGAATCAGAACAAGATCTGTCGGCCTCTTTAGCGAAACCATCAAAAGAGCATATCCTTGGCGCGGATAAAATGGGAAGAGACCTTTTTTCGCGGATGCTGTACGGCGGCAGAATAACTCTGGTTTCCGCTATTGCCGTTGTGCTTATTTCGGTAATCATCGGCGCGCCGCTTGGACTTTTTTCAGGATACTACGGCGGCAAATTGGATTCTATCGTGGGGCGTTTTTGCGACGTGCTGTTATCTTTTCCTTCACTGCTTTTGGCGTTTCTTTTTGTGGCTGCTCTCGGACGCGGAATGACAAACGCGGTGCTGGCTCTCGGAATAATCTATGTGCCGATGATCACGCGTCTTGTCCGTTCTCTCACAATAGTCGAAAAAAATAAAACTTATGTGGAAGCCGCCGAGTCAATTGGATTTTCGCGTCCCTATATAATCTTCCGGCATATTCTTCCCAACTGTATTAATACAATGATGGTGCAGCTAACGCTGGATATCGCTTACGCGATTCTGGATCTCGCGGCGCTGAGTTTCATCGGTCTTGGCGTAAGCCCGCCTACGGCAGATTGGGGAGCCATGCTGCAGGAAGGAAGAAATTTTCTGCTGATGAGTCCCATTCTCGCGCTTGCGCCGGGAGCCGCGATTGTTGTTACGGTAATAAGTTTAAATGTATTCAGCGACTGCATAACTCAATACATCGATCCGCAGGGAAGGGTTCTTCCTTCATTTAAAAAAATGGAAAAACATCGCGCTAACTGGATACGTCAAATACGGGCGCAGTTAAAGCAGTCGGCGGGAGCGAAAAAAATTGAACCAGGTCTTCTTTCAATAGAAAACCTCTCCTGCGATTTTCTGACTATCGACGGAATTGTTTACGCGCTCAGCGGAATAAATCTAAAGCTGAAGCGCGGAGAAATACACGGCCTTGTCGGAGAATCGGGATGCGGCAAAAGCGTAACATCCCGCGCGGTTCTCGGTCTTGTTGATAAAAAGCATACGCGTCTTAAAGGAGCGATCCGCTTTCACGGCGATAATCTTTTGGAACTCTCTGAAAAAGAAATGCGCGCCATACGCGGCAAACGGATCTCCATGATTTTTCAAGACCCGCTCAATTCGCTGTCTCCTTTGGAAACAGTAGGCAGCCAGATCGAAGAAGCTATGGCGAACCACATGACTCTTTCCAAAACGGAACTGCAAAAGCGAACCGCCTCTCTTTTAGAAAAGGTGGGGCTTCACAGCGACACAGCAAAGCAGTATCCGTTTGAACTTTCAGGCGGCATGCAGCAGCGGGTAATGATTGCGCAGGCGATAAGCTGCGATCCTGAACTGCTCATTGCGGATGAACCTACAACAGCTTTAGACCTTACCATTCAGGCTCAGGTGCTTAGCCTTCTAAGAAGTCTGCAAAAAGAGCTCTCACTTACCATTCTTCTAATCACGCACAATTTCGCGCTCGTCACCGAGAACTGCGACAATGCTTCTGTGATGTACGCGGGAAGAATTGTCGAAACTGCTCCTGTAAGAAATATAATTGAATCGCCCTATCATCCTTACACCAAGGCGCTGATCAACTGTATACCGCGGAGAACTTCGCCCGAGGCTCTTAATGCCGGAAATATTAAACAAAGAGAAAAGCTGCAGGTAATCTCCGGCTCTCCGCCAAGACTCTACGATCCCATTAAAGCGTGTCCGTTCGCGCCGCGCTGCCCGATAGTAAAAGACGCGTGCAAGGAAATGCCGGTAATCAGCAGTCACGGCAGCGGCAGATCGGTATGCTGTCATATGGCGGGGAGAGTCTGATGTTAGAAGTAAAAGATTTAAAAAAATGTTTTAAACTTGGCAGCCGCCGTCAGTTGTGGGCGGTAAACGGCGTTTCCTTTCAGGTGCAAAAGAATGAAGTGCTCGGCGTTGTGGGAGAATCGGGCTGCGGCAAATCAACATTAGGAAGGCTTGTTCTGCGTCTTATTGAACCAAGCGCGGGGCAGGTTTTTTTTGACGGCGAAGATCTCACAAACGCCGGCCGCAAAGATTTAAGACAGATACGCAAAAACATGCAGATGGTTTTTCAAAATCCTTTCGCTTCCTTTAACCCGAAGATTAGAATTGGCACAGCTCTTGTGGAAGTCTGCCGCTATTACGGTATGAGCGTATCCGAAAGCCATGAAAGAATTGAAACGCATTTAAACGACACAGGCTTGTCGGCGGATTTATTAAACCGCTGGCCGCGCGAACTTTCCGGCGGGCAGCTTCAGCGTCTTGCAATCACGAGGGCAATATTGTCGGAGCCTTCGCTTCTTGTCGCGGATGAGCCTCTGGCGTCTTTGGATGTGTCAGTCCAGGCTCAGCTTCTTAACCTGCTTGAAGACCTTCGCAAAAAACGTTCCATGATGATGATCTTTATTTCGCATGACATGAACGTGGTTGAATATTTCTGCGACAAAGCGGCGGTCATGTACATGGGCTGCATAATGGAGCTGATTCCCGCGGCGGAATTCTCAGGCAATACCCTGCACCCATACACAAAAGCCCTAAGAGCTTCAGCGCCGCGTCTTGATGTTTTTAAAGATTCTCAAGGTCTTGGTCAGGGAACAATATCTGATGAAGCCGGAGACGAAAAAACAGATACGCTTAAAGGTGAAACGCCGGTCCTGCTGACGCAATATTCAGGCTGTCCCTTCGCTCCCCGCTGCTGTGAAGCAAAATCTCATTGTCACGAAACCCTGCCCGAACTGCGCGAGGTATCGCAGGGACATTGGGTTCGCTGTCATAATCAATAGTTGTTTTTATTTCAAAAATTGTATATGGTAATATCTGAGATTATATATTAAGGAAGGTATTAGTATGAAAAAGATGTTTTTTCTGACATTGACATTGCTGGCGGCTGTCAGCATGTTTTTTGCCGCGTGTTCAGGTGAAAAATCTGATGGAATTACTTTCACTATAGCGCTGAGCGAAGATATCAGAGCAGTGGATGCCGGCGTTGCATGGAACTACGTTACAAATCAGGTTACAAATCAAATAACAGAAGGGCTTGTTACATTTGACGCGAACAGCATCATTGTTCCGGAACTTGCAAGCAGTTGGAGCCAGCCTGACGATTTAACATACGTCTACAATGTAAGAGACGATATCGTTTTTTCTGACGGAAGCAAAATGACAATGGACGATGTGCTCTTCTCTTTCGAGAGATCAAGAGACCCAGAGGGCGGAACGTATTTCGCGGACTTTTTCAGCGACGTTGAAAGTTTTGCCGTTGACGGATGGCAGTTTATAATAAGGCTCAGGCAGCCTTCGGCGGTATTCAAATTTGTTCCGGCGACAGGCGCAGGACGCATAATCAGCAAGGCTTATTATCAACAGCACATGGACGATTTCGGCACAGCTTCAGGCGGCATTGTCGCGACAGGCCCCTTTGTTTACCACAGCTGGACAAGCGGACAGGAAATCATATTAAAGAAAAATAACAATTATTGGAACAAGGAAAAACTTGCGGCTAACATTGTTGACACTCTCATTTTTAAAATAATCCCGGAAGATACCACAAGAATTATCGCTCTTCAGACAGGAAGCGTAGATTTCTGCGCGAACCTGCCGCAGGATCAGATTGATGTTTTGGCATCCGAACAGAGCCTGACACTTACAAGCGTGGACTCCGCTCATCTTACATACGTAGCTCTAAATACTGAAAGGCTTCCGATGAGCGATGTAAATGTTCGCAGAGCTGTGTCGCGCGCTTTGAATATTCCGGACTTCCAGAGCCGCATCATAGGACGCGCAGGTTCTGCGGGTACAATTCTGCCTTTCGGCAAAGCTCTCTACGGAGAGAACGCTTCCAAATGGGAACAGTACATCCGCGACAATCAGGGTTACACATACGATCTTGCGGCGGCAAAACGTCATCTCGCCGCATCAAGATATCCCAATGGTTTTGACTGCAATATAATCGTCAGCGAAAATTCTCTCGCCAACCAAAGAGCCCTTTACATTCAGGAAGCGTTAAAAGCGCTTAACATCAACGTGACCATAAGAAGAATGTCAGGCGACGAGCAGGACACACATCAGATGGGCGGCGTGCGCGACGCAAACGGAAAGCGCGATTATGATATGCTCATCGGCGGATGGGAAGCTGACTATCCGGATCTCAACGGCAATATCGAAATCATGTTCAACTCAAGCCAGGCAGAAGAAGGATACAATGCGGCAGGTTATGTCAATCCAGCAATTGACGCGCAGATTATTTCGCAGAGAACAACAACCGATTCCGCAAAGCGCTTTGATATTCAATCGCAGATGATGAACACAATAGTAAGCGATGTTCCCTACATAGTATTTGACTATTCGTACCGCATGAGCGTTTTAAACACAAAATATACAGGCCTTGGAGTTACAGCTTCATGGCTCTGGGTGCTCCCGGTGCAGAATGTCCGCAAAGCGAATTAATTAAAACGCGATTCATAATTTAGCTTCTTTTGAAGAAAGCCGTGAAAGCCCTGTACGCCATGTATATGTCGGCTTTTGCGGCTGCTTCATAAGGAGAGTGCATCGAAAGAAGAGGTACGCCGAGATCGACAGAAGGAATATTCAGATTCGCGAAAAATCTTGACAATGTTCCGCTGCGTCCGGCGTCAACCTTTCCGCCTTCGGCGGTCTGCCAGAGTATTTTTTCATTATCAAGAATTTTTATAATAGCCGCGATTGTTTGCGCGTCCGCATCGTTAGTGTTTTCTTTTCCTTCGCGGCCCCAGCAGCGGAACAATAAAACGCCATGGTTTAATCTTGCGTCGCCGCATTCATCGAAAACTTCTTTATAATGCGGATACCAGCACGTATTAACATCAGCGCACACGCAGAATGAATTGGAAAAAACTTCGCTGCATACTTCAGTCCCGGATGCTTCGCAAAGATCATTTATAAAACAGGAAAAAAAACTTGACTGCATGCCGCTAATCCCAAAAGAGCCGGTTTCTTCTTTATCGGCAAAAACAAGGCATGTTGTGTATTCCGGCTCTTTGACAGAAAGAAAAGCGGTCAGCGCAGGGTACGCGCAAACTTTATCATCCTGCCCATAAGCGCCCACCATGCTCCTGTCGAGCCCGAGATCGGATGCCGGAAATGCCGGAACCGCGCAGAGTTCAGCCGACACGAGGTTTTTTTCGGTCACTCCGTATTGTTCGTGAAGAAGCCTGAGTATGTTAAGCTTGACCGATCCCTCTCCGCTTTCACCGGGAGCAGAACCAAGGCCCGCGAGTATATCAAGATGCTCAGCGGAAACCGCGTCTTTAATTGATTTCTTCATTTGCTCTTCGCCGAGATGTGGAAGGAGATCGGCTATAAAGAAACGGGTATCAGAAATGTCTTCGCCGATTTTAATGTTAATCTCCCCGCCGTCTTCAAGAACAATGAAACCATGAAGAGCAAGCGGAATGCCTGTCCATTGATACGGTTTAATGTCTCCATAATAATGCGTATCAAAAAAGGCCATGCCGGAATCTTCATACAGGGGCTTCATTTTAAAATCCAGCCGCGGAGAATCAACATGACACGCGATGACGGAAACGCCTTCTTGAAAATTCTTTTTTCCTATTGTGCAAAGAATCAGCGATTTTCCCCTGCGGCTGTAATAAACCTTATCGCCGCTCTTTACCTTCATGCCTTTTTTCCAGGGGATAAAGCCTTCTTTCTCCGCCGAAACAATCGCTTCTCTTACCGCTTCTCTTTCGGTCTTCGCCGCGTTAACAAAAGAGATATACGATTCGCAAAATTCAAAGGCTTTTTTATTTTCTTCGGGAGTTAAAAAAACCGAAGCGTTCTGACGCGGAAATAGCAGTTTATTTTTCATCTCAATATCCATCACTTTTACTAAATAATAAAATAAATTCAGGAATTTATCCAGTTAAAGCTACGGATAATAAACCGGACGATATGCAAATTTTTAACAAGCGGCCGTTTTGACGGTTTCCATAGTTCTAAATAATAATGTATAATAAGCTTATGTTACATCTTGGGATTGACGTTGGATCCACAACCGTAAAAGCTGTTTTAATTCAGCCGGAAACCAGGGAAGTGCTTTTTTCCGGGTATGAACGCCATCATGCCTGTCAGAGTGAAAAAGTGTATTCCTTTTTAAGAGATATTTATAGTAAATATCCAAATGAAAATATAAAACTGGCTCTTTGCGGCTCCGGAGGCAAAATAATAGCCAAAACGATAGACGCGCCTTATATACAGGAAGTGGTTGCAAATTCTATCGCGGTCAGGATGTTTTATCCCCAGACAAGAGTTGCGGTCGAATTGGGTGGGCAGGATGCAAAAATCATCTTTTTCTACCATGATGAGGCTTCGGGGCGTCTTCTTGCCGGAGACATGCGCATGAACGGAAGCTGCGCAGGCGGCACAGGCGCGTTCATTGATGAAATTGCGGCTCTCCTGCGCATACCTGTCGAGAAATTCGACGAATACGCCGCCAGAGGCACTCAGGTTTATGATATTTCAGGGCGATGCGGAGTTTTCGCCAAAACAGATATTCAGCCGCTGTTAAATCAGGGCGGTATTCCTGAAGATATCGCGCTGTCAACATTTCACGCGATTGCGAAACAGACCATAGGCGGCCTTGCCCAGGGTCTTGAAATTAAACCGCCTGTTATTTTTGAAGGCGGGCCTTTGACTTTTAATCCGACCTTGATCAGGGTTTTTGCGGAAAGGCTGGGGCTTTCAAAAACCGATATAATAACGCCGCCCAGCAGTGAAACCTTTGTCGCTTACGGAGCAGCTCTTTCCATAGATGAATTTTTTAAAGATTACAATAAACATTTCAGCCCGGAAGCTGCGCTGACTTCCCTCTCCATGTACAGAGAAATTGTCACAGGAAACGCCGACAAACTAAACACCGGTTTTTTTAATGACAGCAGAGAGCGCAGCGAGTTTCTTGAACGCCACCTAACGCACCATATTGCGTATAACGCCGAAATGTTAAAACGAATGAAGGGCGAAACCATACGCGTTTATCTTGGCATAGACGCGGGATCAACCACTACAAAATTTGTTCTGATAGACGAAGAAGAAAATGTAATCGACAGTTTTTACAGCCCCAACAAGGGCGAACCATTAAAGGTTGTAAGGCAGGCTCTCCTCGACACATATAAAAAATATAAAGACGCCGGAATCAATCTTGAAGTTATTGCCCTTGGAACAACAGGCTACGGAGAGCTCCTTTTTGACAAGGCTTTAGGCGCCGACTTCCACACTGTTGAAACTGTCGCGCACGCGGCGGCGGCGCAAAAATATGTTCCAGGCGTAACTTTTATTCTGGACATCGGCGGCCAGGACATGAAGGCAATCAACATATCAAACAATATTATTACAAATATTACGGTAAACGAAGCTTGTTCTTCAGGATGCGGTTCGTTTCTGGAAACATTCGCGGAAACGCTGCACATCCCCGTTGAGCAGATAGCGGAGAAAGCTTTCGGCGCGAAAAACCCGGCAAGGCTTGGAAGCCGCTGCACCGTCTTTATGAACAGCACGATAATAACAGAACAGAAAAACGGAAAACAGGCTGACGATATTATGGCAGGGTTATGCCGATCAATAATTGAAAATGTGTTTACTAAAGTTGTGCGTATTTCAAATCCTGCTCTGCTTGGAGATAATATAGTAGTTCAAGGCGGAACTTTTAAAAACGACGCGGTGCTGCGCGCGCTGGAACAGTATCTGGAAAGAAACGTAGTCCGCGCGCCTTATCCCGGAGAAATGGGCGCAATCGGCATCGCTATTCTTACAAAACGCGAAATTGCAGATAACGGATACACTTCACCTCACGGTACGGGCGATCGAACCCGCTTTATCGGATTTGAGGCGTTAAAAGATTTCAATTACACCCAGGAAGCGAATTTAATCTGTCCCTTCTGCACCAACAACTGTAACCGCACTCTTGTGCGTTTTTCAAGGAACTCATCCTCCGCAGAGGAGCTGACATGGGTTACGGGTAACAGATGCGAGCGCGGAGAAATTGTCGGCGATCCGGCTAACCCGGCAATAAAAGAAGAAGCGGCCAAGATAACGGCAATAATGAATTCCGTGCCGGACATGATTAAAATCCGGGAAGAGCTTCTTTTTAAGGATTATTCTTTTTCGCGCTTGCTGCCGGAAAAAGATATTACAATCGGCATTCCAAGAGTGCTGGATTTTTGGCGTGATTTGCCTTTCTGGAAATCTTTCTGGGGCGCGCTTGGATTTAAAATTAAAATTTCAAGAAAAAGTTCCAAGAAGCTGTACGAACAGGGGCTTCAATATGTAGCGTCCGACACCGTCTGCTTTCCTGCGAAACTAATTCACGGGCACATACAGGATCTTTGCAAAAGCAAAGTAGACCGCATCTTTTTCCCGCAGATAAACCGTCTGCCTTCTGACAATCTGGAGCGGTTCAGCACGCATACATGTCCCGTGTTAAAAAGTTATCCGCTATCAATTTGTTATTCGGATAACCCCGAAGGCAAACATGGGATTATTTTTGACTCGCCGCTTTTTCACTGGTATACCGACAGAGACCGTGAATATCAGCTTTGCCGTTTTATGCGTGAGACTTTTAACATTCCAAAAAGCATGTGCCTTGCCGCTATAAAACAGGGGTTGGCGTCGCTCGAAGAATTCAACAAGTCCATGGTTGAATACGGCGTAAAAGTAATTAAAGAAACCGAAAAAAACGGAGGCTTTGCGGTAGTCATTTCCGGACGGCATTACCAGTACGACGATCTTGTGAATCACAATTTATCCAGATATTTTACAAGCGTCGGAGTGCCGGTTCTTACAATCGATTCTCTTCCTGACCTTGGAAAAATTCCGCTGACAAGATCGCGTCTGGATATCACAAATAATAACCACGCAAGGCTTTTAACAGGCGCGATTTTTACCGCCGAACATCCGGCACTGGAATATGTTGATATTTTCAGTTTTGGCTGCGGGCATGACGCTCTCTACTCCGATGAAATAATCCGCATAATGGATGAAATTTCCGGCAAGTCTCCGCTCATTTTAAAAATGGACGAAAGCGAAATAGCGGGGCCTTTGCGGATAAGGGTGCGTTCATTTATCGAAACAGTAAATATCCGCCGCAAGAAAGAAGCGTTCAATGCAAAACAGCTCGGCGATCCGTTCCCTGTAAAATACCACAGAGATGACAGACACAAAAAAACGCTTCTTGTTCCGAATGTGAGCCGGGCTTTCTGCCTGATAATAAGCGCATGCCTTAACAACAGAGGCGTTAAAGCGGAACCGCTTCCCATGGGAAACATAGACGCGATAGCAATGGGAAAAAAATATGTGCATAACGATATTTGCTTCCCGGCGCAGATTGTTATCGGCGAAGCGATCGCCGCGTTAAAAAGCGGAAAGTACGATCCAAATAATGTGGCCGTAGGCACAGGCAAACTGATGTGCGACTGCCGCCTTGCCAATTACATGACGCTTGCGAGAAAGGCGCTTGACGAAGCGGGTTTTTCACAGGTTCCTGTTCTTGCCACCGATATGTATGACGTAAAAAACGCTCATCCCGGATTTAGATTCAGCCCGCTGGATTACGCAAGGATGCTTTTCGGCCTTGTGGAAACAGACGCGATTGAATTACTGCGTAGAAAAATCAGGCCGTATGAAATGGTAAAGGGCGAGACTGACCGCGTCGTGGACAATGCTTTTCTGGAAATAGCAAGCGGCTTTGAGAGAAGAGGAATACCCGGTTCTTTGGGAGCTTTCAGAAGAGCAATAAAAAATATTTGCAAGATCCGTTATGACCGCAGTAAATTGAAAGACGTCGTCTTTATTCAGGGCGAATATCTGTTAACCTTCCATCCCGGTTCCAATCTGGAGATTGAGCGTTATCTTGAAAAGAACGGTATGGAAGTTACGCTTCCCAGAATGCATGATATTTACCGGCAGCTTTTTGTTTTTCATACTGTTACAGAAATGAAAGAATTCAAAGTAAAACATTCCCTCTTCGATACTGTGTATTCAAGCGCCGGAGACAAGTTTGTTGACATCGCAAGCAGACTGGTAGATAAAATCGCGAGGAAACATCCTTTGTACGAAGACGCACTGCTTCTGCCGGAAGCGGCCAAATTAAGCGATTCTGTCATGCATCATTCGGTAATGTCAGGGGAATCGTATCTGATATCCGCGGATATTCTGCATTATACCAAAAAGGGCGTGCGCTCATTTATTATTCTTCAGCCGTTCGGCTGTCTTCCCAACCATGTTTGCGGAAAGGGAGTTATCAAAAAAATAAAAGAGCTTCATCCCGATATTCAAATTCTTCCGCTGGACTACGATCCCGACGTGAGTTTTGCCAATATAGAAAACCGTCTGCAAATGCTTATAATGAATACCCGAAATTCTAAAAAGGTGTCCGCGTAATGTTTGGATTAAACATTCTTGAGATTATTTTTTTATTTTTCTTTTTTTCCTTTTCAGGCTGGGCCGGCGAATGTATTATGGAATCCATTGTCCGAAAGCGTTTTGTAAACAAGGGATTTTTTAAGGGCCCTTATGTTCCGGTACACGGCGTTGGCGCTTTTTTTATATACGCGTTTTGCATGCCTTTAAAACCTTATCCGTATCTTGTATTTGTTGTCAGTACGCTGGTTTGCACCGCAATCGAATACATTGCCGCGATCTTTTTGGAAAAAGTTTTCGGTTCAAAAGGATGGGATTATACAACGTATCCGTTTACAAAAAAATGTCATTACAAGGGAAGAATCGCCGTAACAACATCGGTGTTTTTCGGCCTTGTATCGATGGGAATAATTTATTTTTTCTGGGATGCCGGCGTATTTATAATGAATTTACCCGGTGAAAAATTACTAATAATAATCGATATAGCATTATGCGTCATTTTATTAACCGATCTTGTTTACACATCGATACTGACAATACGAAATAAAAAAGCCGGGATTCCAAATAAAACACCCGGAATTGAACATTTGGCCGAACCGCCTGTTTCAAATCCGAACGGACAGGACTTCCGGAAAAACAGTGAAGAAGGTTCCTGTGCAACATGAAAAATACTGAGCAATTTGAATCTTTTGCGAAAGAAATACTCGACAGCGAAATATTCGGGCAAAACAAATCCTATACCCAGCACGGCGGCATAAGTATATATGAACATTGCCATTCTGTAGCCCGTTTAAGTTTTAGCATGGGAGAACTATTCAGAGTAAAAGATAAAAAGAGCCTTGTGCGTTCCGCGCTCCTGCATGATTTTTTCCTGTACGACTGGCATGTTCCGGAAAAGATGTGGTCCCTTCACGGATGGACTCATCCTGCTGCGGCCGCGGAAAACGGGAAAAAATATTTTGACATAAACGAAAAAGAATATTCCATGATACGGACGCATATGTGGCCCTACACATTGTTTCACATTCCTCTGCATGGAGAAGGCTGGATTATCTGCATTGCGGACAAACTTGTCTCCGCGTGGGAAACTCTTTTTGGGCGTTTCTTTAAAAAGAAAAAGCGGGCTGTTTCAGACTAACGGGAAAGTAAATTTAAACACAAGTCCGGATTCCGTCGAATTTACATTGATGGTGCCGTTATTTTCCTTTACCAGATCTTTTACATAACTTAAACCGACTCCGCGGCCTGCGGCTGTTGTGGTGTCTTCGGCAGTTGAAAACTCGGGCGTAAAAATCGAACCAAGAAGAATCTTTTTATCAACTGGCTTTCCGGGATTTAACTCAAGATATTTTTGCTTGATTTTTTTCCAGTCAAGTCCGCAGCCGTCGTCGGAGAACATAACTTCCGCCTTGTTGTCAACATTCCTGACGCTGAACGCTATAAGTCCCTGCGGATTTTTATCCTTTTTGATTCTTTCATCTACTGTCTCGATGCCATGGAATATTGAATTCCTTAAACACTGAGACAGAATATCTTTGATTGGTTTGCGTAATTTGGATTCGAGAATATTCAAATCGATATTACCGGCCTTTACCTTAACTTTTTTATGAACTTCCGCCGCCAGTCTTTCAGCGGCTTTTGACAGAGAATTGATAAGAATCGCGTCCATTTGATTGCTGGTTTTGTACGCGCTGATTTTTTTGGTAATGGCAATATAAGAATCCATCTCCTGCATAAAAGTTTCTATTTTAACCGCCAAAGTAAGAACATCGTTTGTTAAAACTTTATCCTTGTTTGACAGCGCTTTTATTTCGTCTTCAAGAACGTGAAGTTTGTTGCCAAGGCTTTCAAGATCAAGGATAAGCGCGTTCGATTTGATTGCGTGCACATACTGGAAAATCTTGGTGACGACTTCTTTTTCCGATAATTTGCGGTTTTTTAAAAGAGCGTTAATACTGTTAAAGTTGGATTCAGTATCTTCGATAAAGTTCTGGAAAACAAGCGGGTCAACTTTAAGAACATCGAACATGTTCTTCATTTCCATTTCCTGAATATCTTTCTGCGCCTGTAGTTCAAATTCTATCTCTTTCTCTCTTGATATGTCCTGAATGATTCCGATGACAACAGGATTGGAACCTGCTTGTTCAATCAATTGAAACCTTGTGCTTAAATATTTTGTGTCTTCGTCAACTTTATACTCAAACTCAGAAATGGGATTGGCGGCTTCCAGAACCTTTGCGGATTTTTCTTTCGCAAAGACCATAACAAAATAGCCTTTCATAACCTGAAGCTGTTTGCTGTCAAGAGACGTATTTAAAATATCAAGTAAATTCTTTCCTGTCAAATCTGATTCATAATAAGAAAGAATCGAAATTAATGTGCGCGAATACTGCGGAAGAATATTGAGTTCTCTGTCCATCAGGAATATTCCCTGATTGATATTATCCTTCATGGTTTGAATCATGTCTTTTTCATTTGCAAGTTCTGTTTTAAGTTCGGCTTCTTTTCGATCTTTAAGAATACTTATCCATTCATAAATTACCGACAAGCTCGCGATGAGAAAATACGCGCCAAGAATTCTAAACTTTATATCATCATCCGGCACATTTTGAGCCAAGGGTAAATAAAACATTACAATAATAACGCCAAGAATAATAATTGATTCAATAAGACCGACAAGCATCTGACAAAGAAAGATAACTATGGGCGGAAACGCGAATAACCAAACCGCCGCCCAGAGATTAAAATCGCCGAGGTATAAAAGGTAACAGCAATAGGCTCCAAAAACTGTAACCGGAAAAATTGGCACAAACTTTAATGGAATTTTAGAACGAATCATTATAAGAGCAACCAAGCACAGGAACGCAATCGTAAAATCCATAATCGTTCTTGATATATCCTCTTTCAGCATTGAAACACCGAGAATTGTAAGAGGAAAAATCGCAACCATGAAAATCCAGTTCATGGTCATGTACCTTACCTGATCTTTTACATTGGTAAGCTCAAAATAACGCTTGCCAAGAAAAATCGAAAGTAAAACGCTTCCTAACTTGCTTTGTTTCATTTACCCTGTTCCACCGCTACCGAAAGACAAAATTCCTGATTATCAAATATTGTAAACGGAATGCAGATGATTCTTGCTTTTTCCGAAGGCCAGACAATTGAGTGAGCTTTGCCTTTAATAATTGACGGCATTGAAATTTTAATTCTGTGTTTTTTCTCAAAAACATTTTTAACATTTCCGGCGATAATATTTACAACTTCTCCCAGCATGTCGGTGACTTCCCTGTCAACTGTTGTGTATTCTTTTCCTGTCAGAATATTTGTAAGCCTGAAAGCGGTATCCTCTTTAAGAGATATCGCTACAGCGCCGTGCGCGTCGCCGGAAAGACCGATAATACCGGAAATATCCCAAATTGTTTCAAACTCGTCTTTTGAAACAAAAAAAGCTCTGCCTGCCGTTATTTCCGTGTTGCACAAATCACGGAACACTTCCTCGCTTCCTTCGATAAATGGCTGAATAAACTCTTCCATGTAACTACCTCACTAATACCAAAATTTCTTGAACCTTTTCCTTGAATGTCTTTTCACGGACAGGTTTAACTATATAATCAGTAGCTCCGCTTTGGAGAGCCTCGATCACGCTGAATTTTCCTCTTTCTGATGTAACCATGATGATGGGTAAATCCTTATACTGCGGCATGGCTCTTACTACCTTTAAGAAATCTATACCATCCATTCCCGGCATATTCCAATCCAGAAAAACTATCGTGACGTCATTGGATTCTAATAATTTTAACGCCTGTTTTCCGTTTTCCGCTTCCAGGCATTGGAAGGGAACTTTCATTTCAGCGAAGGAATTTTTGACTATATTCCTCATTATCTGGCTGTCATCAACGACAAGAATTTTTACCATATTTCACCTTCATGCAATTTATTAAAATATAATTATATCATAAATCCTTTTAATTGTCAATATTACTCAAACAGCCTTTTATCGGTATGCGGCAGGAATAGCGCTCCGGTGTAATGATCCATATAGCTGCTTTCGCTGCTTAAATCCACATAGGTGATTCTTCGCGAAAGATCGCGCAGAAGAGCCCGATGTTCTTCAGAAACGAGGGTCAGGTACGCGCCGGCAGCCGAAGAATTCCCAAGAAAAACGTATTTTTCGCTATACAGGCGCGGCAGCAGGCCGACAGTTCCCGCGTCTTCGATATCTAAAAACCTTCCAAAGCCGCCTGCCACATAAATTTTATCAACATCGTCAAAAGACATTTCAACGCTGTTCAGCATTGTCTGACATGCGGAAAAAATCGCTCCTTTTGCGCGGATAAAATTTTCGATATCACTTTCGTTAACAACAACATTTTCACTTAATTTAAATTCACTGTACTCTCCCATAAATTTTCCCGCGGAATCAATAATTCCTTTCCTGAAAAATTCAGCGACAGCGGAAATTATTCCCGATCCACAAATGCCGATTGCGGGTGCGCCGCCGATTGTATAGATTTCAGGCGTTCCTCCTTCATTGATCACAACACGTTCGATTGCGCCGGTTTGGGCGCGGACGCCGTGTTTTATTCCGCCGCCTTCAAACGCAGGACCGGCCGAGCAGGCGCAGGCGAAAACAAAATCGCGGTTACCAATAACAATTTCTCCGTTTGTTCCGATGTCGATAAACAATATAGTTTCGCCGGCGTTATTTTCATCATGTAACGCAGTTCCCCGAGCAAGACTGGTGCAAAGCAGTCCGGCTGTTATATCTCCGCCGACATAGCTGCCGACAGCCGGAGCTAACAAAACGGGAGCGTTTTCATATATTGAAATTCCAGTCTGCGCGGCCGTATACATTTGCGGCTGGAAAACCGCGGGCGTATACGGAGACAGGCGGATGTATTCCGGGTTAATCCCCAAAAATAAATGTATCATTGTTGTATTGCCTGCAATAGAGGCGCATAAAATTTTATCTGATTCAACACCTGCGTCCTTACAAACAGCAGCGGTTAATTCATTTATTGTTTTTAAAATCCGATCTTTAAGCTCGCCAAGATTTTTTTTTGCGTAATTAATCCGGCTGATTACGTCAAGTCCGCACTCCACCTGGCTATTATATGCGTTACGTGAAGCAATAACTTTTCTGGTTTCCAAATCAACCAGCCAGAGAGCGACGGTAGTGGTGCCTATGTCCACGGCGATACCAAAGTAAGAAAGGGACTGGGGACTGGGGACTGGGGAATATTCAACAGTTAACAGTGTACAGTAAGCTGTATTGTTGTATAAATAATAATACGCTGTTACTTCGCTGTTGTTTTCGCGTAATTTTTCGGGTAAGGTTTTTAAAATATTTAACGGCAGTTCAACGGATTGACAGCTAACGGCTTTTAAAAAGGCTTTGGTGAATCTATCGGCGTCTGATAAACCGTCAAGAAGCGCGGGAGGCGCGACGCTAAGATTTATTTTTTTTAGAAACTGTGTTTTGTTATCACTTAAATATTTTGAGGGATCTTCAAAATTTTCAAACTGACCTTTAGCGTCAGCAGACTTGGAAAGTTCAACAGTAATAGGATAGTTTGGAACTTTTGTTTGGCAAATTAAAACTGATTGCTCTTTACACTCTGTTCCATGTGCGCCGTTCTCTGTTATCTTTACCATGCATTTTTGACAGGTTCCCTTACCGCCGCAGGGAGTTTCGACAAACACACCTGCAGCGCGGGCAGCATCCAAAAGAGACGCGCCCTCAGCGCTTTTTACGGTGATGTTTGCAGGCTGGAAAGTAATTCCGAGCATAAAAGTATTATATCATTTTATGACTAATAAAAACAGGATTATTCCTTACTCTTCACTACTAATTCCTCATTTCTTCAACACGCTTTTAATAAAGCCTTCCAAATCCGCGGCTTCCGCAGGTCCTACCAGAACTTTGAAACCGGGGAGATTTTCTTCAAGTTCTCCTGAAATTTGCGCGACATAACCGGGTATTACAATCGTGCGCGTGTCCACCTGCTTTTCAAGTTCTAATTCTTTTATAAACTTTCCAATACTCGCGCCAGAGAATTTTCCCGCCGCCCATGCCGTAAGTACGCTGAAGCCCTCACATTCGGGAATTATAAGCCACGCGGAAATACCGGCGTTTTCAATTTCACCTGAAACCAAAAAGTACGTAAGCGAGAAGTTGGTCGTTACAAAGACCGGCGATTTTTTATCCGGCTCACCTATTGCGTACAATTTCGGCTCAACTTGAATCGGTTTTTGCGGATCGGTGTAAATATTTTGGCGTAACGCAAGAAGAGTGATAAGCTGCGCGGGATCAAAAGACGGCAGTACAATAATGCCGCCGAACTTGTTGATTTCTGTTACGGCCTCTATTGTGTCATCCATCGCGTTTCCTGTGTTGATAAAGCGCAAAGAAGCATAACCGAGCGCCTTCACATTATTTTTAAGCGCTGCTTTTCTAGCGATTGAATTTGTCTGGAAAGTTTCAGAAAGCGAATGAGTTTGAAACTCAATTACTATATCATTAAAACCGCTCCCCTTTATCATTGTTGCAAGACCAAAAATTCCGTCAAGGTCAGGAGCGGTAATTGCTAATACCTGATTGTCGCGCTGCGCGATTTTTACAGCTTCGTCAGTGTTCAGGTAGTGAGGAGTGAGGAGTGAGGAGTGAGGAGTATTTTGAGCTGTGTTTATGCAGAGGATGCTGTGAGAGCCAACTGTTGCTGCGGATGCTTTATCAAGAGAGGCGATGTCATTTGCGCGAATTATTAAAGGCAGTTTTGTTTTTTCATAGACCTTGGCGCAGTATTTAGAAAACGCGGCGGGTTCCGAATCGTTCTTTTGCGTAACGGCGATCGCGCCGACAAAAAGTTCTTCGCCGACGCGCACAGGACGGTAGGCGCGAATTTTTTCCGCGAGGGAAAGGTCTGCGCCTTCATTAAGATTTACCGCAATGACAGGCTTATTCACAAATGTTTTTTCGTGGCGGTACATGACAGTTTCTTCGCCAATGGGGCTGACAATTTCCGCGCCGATTTTTACGCCTTTAACAGGCGGCTCGCTCGCAGCGCCCAATGTTTGCTTTGCTTCATCGGAAGCGTAGGGACACTCGGAGAGCATCGCTTTTTTCGCAGCGAGCTTCATTGCGAACGCCATACAGGTGCTTGAGCCGCACTCCTTGCAGTTTGTTCCGGGAAGGAGTTTTTGAATTTGTAATCCGCTTAATGCCATGTTATTTGCCCTCCCCGCTTTGCGCTGCAATTTGCCCGCTCATTAAGTTGTCGATAGTTTTTTTAATTGCCACTGCGGCTTCCGGAGTATACATGATCAATATGTCAGCACCTGCGTACAACAGCGAAGTTGCCGTAGCAGCTTCCCAATACGCCGCCCGCTTCGCGAGATCACCCCAGTCGGGGAAGGCAGTTTCGCTTGCTTTAAATTCTTTTACTTTGGCGCACTCCTGCCCGGGAGAAACGATCATCGGGCTTAGTAACATATTGTCTCCGCCAAGGCCCGTTAGGCGAATACGCTCCATGACTGAATACGTGTACTCAATGCCGTAACCAATTGTGCTTGTCATCGGGTCGATGATAATTTTATCCGGAGCGATGCCCATGTTCGTGAGCAAAATGTTAAGCTGCTTGCTTATATTCACGTCGATTGGAGCCTGCGCGATAAGCGTGTGGCCGTACGCAAGAGCCGCTCCCGCGATAGTTCTGTAATTATCCTGCTCTACATAATTAAAAAGGAGGTTCTCTCCCTCGCATGCCTGCGCGATTGCCTTTAACACTTCGTTATTTTTTTCAAAGTGACTGATGCCGGAAATTATAAGAGGCACATCCACTGCGGCAAGAATTGATTTAACAAGTTCGATACTCTGCGCTGCGCTTCGGTTCTCGCGTTCGGGATGAATGCCGTCAAGTTTAACGCTGATTAAATCCGCCCCGTACTTTGACACGCACAGCTTCGCCATGTCAGCGGGTTTTGTTAAAATATCTCCATAAACGTTACGCAAAACTTCCGGGTACTTTTCGCTGATGCTGTCAAAAACTTCCATCGCGACCAGCGGTCTGTTCGGCATCTTCCCTTCCCAGAAATGAAAAGGCATGCATGACGCGCCGCCAATTGTATAAGTCTTGCCGCGTTTTTCGCTTCCAAGTTTTATGGCATAAGTCGCACCGCTTGAACTTTCCGCAGGAAGCGCAAAACTTTTTATGTTGGAAATGTGCTCGGAAGCGGAAGGGAGTGAGGAGTTAGGAGTTAGGAGTGAGGAGTGAGGGGTTGTTAGGGAGGAGTTAGGAGTTAGGTCGAACCTTTGGTTCGGTGAGGAGTTGAGATTTGCCGGTTGACCAAGGAATTTTTCACTTAACGTATTGATTATGCTTGTGATAATTTCTTTTGTAACACTGGCCTTAATTTGCTCGGTGATGGCTGTTATATCAATGTTTGCGTTTTGCGCCTTATCTGTTCCCTGTCCTGTAATCTCTGCTTTGCCCTTTTCCCCCTGTATTCTCTGTGCCTCTGTGCCTTTGTGTGAGATCTTCTCTTCTTCTTTCTCTTCTCTTTGCGCGAACTTCGCCATATCCTCCATCGCGAGCGCGGGATGTTTTACTTTCTCCATAAACGCGCGAAGGTCTTCCGCGGCGATCGCGTTATTTTCGTCTGCGATTTTATCGAAGAAGCTGTCCAGCTTTTGTTCGCTGAAACGTTTTTCTAGATCTGGTTTTAATAAATCTTTTAATTCTTTGGGCATCCAGACAAGTCTTGCGAAGCCGCCTTCCGCTGAAAGAAATTTTCGGCTTGTTAAAAAAACTTTTCCGCAGCCGAAGAAGCCGGGCGTTTGCTGTCCGCCGCCGACCGAGCCTGCGAGAGTTGAGAATGTCATTCCGACAGGTGTTTCGCCGAGGAACTCTCGGTTGACTGCCATTACGCCGTTGCACTCAGGCACGTACGCGCAGATGACTTCGAAGCAGCCGCAGCTTGTCATCGGTCTGTCCATGATTGAATAGGCACAGAAAGCGTCGATTGTTTTATGGCTGTTTGTAAAAACGTATTCGTTAACGCCTGCCCAGATTCCTTTTACAGGATCGAGGCACTCGCCTTTTTTAAGAGGCTGATTGGGACCGGTCTCGTCAATTTCATAAGCAGCTTTGCCGTCGAGCCAGTTGTAAGCGCCGCAAAGACCAAGACGCTCAGGAGTGATAACGCAGACGTGGTTGGGCGCAAAGCTTTGGCACAGAAGACATGAATAAAAAGTGTCGACTGATTCGTCCGTCATCGCTTCAAGTCTGCGGTTGCGATCATCGTAAACTTTTCGCGCGATTTCAAGGCGTTTCTCAACTTCAGCCTGATCCGTAACGAGCGTTACGCGCACTTTATCAACTATCGCGGGGTAATCGGCGAGCAGTTTCGCGTGGAGTATTTCGCCGTAGTGTTTCAGGCGCAAACCTTTCGCGAAACCCGCTTTGGAAACGCGCGTCCACACAATGTCGCGCTGACCCATGTGCCAAATGCCTTCTGCTCCGTTTACAAGGTGGTGAATCTGCCTTTCAAGGATTGGTTCAAAGTCCGACTGCATTTTACGTCCAGCGACTTCCACCCAAATGCCGAGCGGAAGTCTGCCGCCCGGTTCTATCACGTCAATGTCAGGACCGATGATTTTTATTTCGCCGTCGCTGATGCTATCATAATCCGCGCTTGTCACAAATTCAAATGCTAATGTTTTATTACCGCCGAACTCCGCGTGAGTATCTTCCTTGCGGATTCGCTCGCCTTCAAAAGCGGGGCCGTAGGCGACAGGAATCGGCACGTCTACAATTTTGATCTTGCAGCCGCGCACTTCCAGCGCTTTCTCTACAATTTTGTCGTGTGGAACATTTGCGACAACATGCTCGTAGGTGCAAATGCCTGTCGGTAGAATTTCTGGTATGTTTGTATCGGAAATTACCGGGAAGCCGTAATTGATCGCTCCGGCGGCGGCAGCGTATTTGTCAGGAGTAACTTCACCTAATGCGATAACAAAGGCGAAGATTCTATTTTTATTATATTTTAAGTTAGCTTCATAATCGCCGGGTTTGACTCCGCCGAATGATAGCGCGGCACGGTTTGCGAAACCAAGCGCATATATTAATGAAGAAACATCCTTTCCAAATGGCACAAGGCGAGTTTCCCAGCCAAGCTGAACGCCTTCCGCTGCAAGCTGATCCGCGAATTGCACACCCTTCGTGCAGCCGCCCATGAACACATAAAGATTTTTCTGCTGAAGCTCTTTTGCGATCTTCACGGCGGTCGCATTATCTGGAGCGGCTCCCGTGATCGCCGCGAAACCCGGAGCGGTTCCGTCAACAAACTCAATGCCTCGCTCGCGCATGATTACATCATTAGCGGCTCCCAGATAAATTCCGTCGACAGGATTGGGACCGATTAAATACTTGCATGCTTCGATTACTTCGCAGGCAAAAAGAGCGGCAACACCTGCATCCAGCGCGCTTCCAAGATAGGGAAGCCAGATATTTTCGGAAGGACGCGCAGGCAAAAGCGCTTTTGCGTCTTCAAGGATTGCTTTTAAGTCGGCAAGTGTTTTCATCTGCTTGCCTGTGAACGAATAAATTACAGGCAGGAAATAATTTGTATCAGGGAAGCCGACTGCGCAGTCTAGTCCTTTTTGTTTAACCGCCTCGTCAACTTTATTCAACGCCTGATTAACAAAAGAGACTGCTCCGTCAATCGCGCTTGTGCAGATTAGCTTTGACATTACAACTCCCTCCTGTCTTTCATATCGAAAAGTTTTCGCTCTTGCGTTTTATTTATTCCAAGCGCGTCGCGGGCTTTGTTAATAATTTCGATAATGCGCTCAGCGGCTTTTAAAGGATCATCGTAGTAATGGAAGCACGCGTTAAAATCTTCGGTTGCTCCGTCATGCAAATAATTGTTAACATTTTCCGAGCCGGAAGTGTAAAACGGATTTCCAAGGAAAACGTCAACGCCGCTTGCTACAAAATAACAGCCGATTGAGATTGCCTTCTCGCTCATCCATTCCGCGGCGACGCCGACAGCAGGCAGCATTCCAAGGTCGTCGCCCAAGCCGCCCTCTTTGACAATTTCTGTGGCAGCTTCTAAAATTCTTGTGTTGTCTACGCAGCTTCCCATGTGCAGAATGGGCGGAATGCCGACAGCTTCGCACACTTCGCGAAGTCCTGCGCCTGCCAATTTAAGCGCGGTTTCAGGCGTAAGCCTTCCGGCTTTCGCAGAACAAATCGCCGCGCAGCCTGTCTGTAAAACAAGTATGTTGTTTTTAATCAACTGCTCTGTCAGTACATTTATATATTCATCAGTTTTTTGTTTTGTATTATTGCACCCGACAATTCCAACAACGCCCAGGATTCGATTTTGAATTATCGCGTCATTAAGCGGACGGAAACTTGCTCTGTATTTTCCGCCCAGCATGTATTTAATCGCGTCCACGCTGAAACCGGCGACCAACTGCTCGTTATCTTTCGGGATTTTTATTTTTGCCTTGTCTCTCTTTTTAAAATTGTCAATCGCGCGTTTTACAATTTCTTTAGCGGCGGCAAGAGGATTGCTCTCCCCTACTGCCATGTGTTTGGCGCCTATTGTTTTTGCCATGTCTGTCGTTGAAACAATTTCCGTGTGATAATTTTTTGCAACGTCAATTAAACCGGGCATTACGCATTGAACATCGACAATCATCATTTCAACCGCGCCTGTAACGATCGCAAGTTCCTGCTGAAGCATGTTACCTGCAAGCGGTACGCCGTGGCGCATGAGCACTTCATTCGCGGTACAGCAAATTCCAGCAAGAGTGATGCCGCCAGCACCCGCAGTTTTCGCGTAATCTTTAATATCAGGTGAAGACACAGCGACAGTTAGGATTTCCGAGATCGCTGGCTCGTGCCCGTGAATTAAAATATTTACAGTTTCTTCTTTTAATACACCAAGGTTTGCCGCGCTTCTGACAGGCGAAGGAGTCCCAAACAAAATGTCAGACACCATCGAAGCGATGCGCGATCCACCCCAGCCGTTTGAAAGCGCAGTGCGAAAGGCGTGCATTAAAAGATTTTTATAATCGTGATCAACGCCGATGGAAGTGCGGTGCAGTGATTCAACAACCATGCGATCGATGCCGCTTGGTTTGATGTCTTTCGCTTCCCAAATGCCTTGCCTTTTTTTGGGAGCAAGTTCAAGCGTTTTTAATGTTTCTTCCTGAGAGGAGAACTCGTTTAAAAATAAATTGGCTAAATCAAGAGCGATTGCGTTTGCGCCGCGGTTTTCGGTTTCTATGCTGTAAAGTTTGGCAGTGTATAAAAGAGCTTTTTCATCTTTGATTGAATAACCTTCTGCCTTGCCTTCCGCGACATGCTTCAATTTTAAAACAAGGTGCCTGCCGTGGTCGGAGTGAGCGCTGGTTCCGGCCGCAGTCTCGCGAAGAAAATTGCGCGCAACGATGGTGTCGGCGTCCGCGCCGCATACGCCCTTCGGTGATTTCGGCGTGATTCTGCAGGGCCCCATGTGACAGACCTTGCAGCAAATACCGTTTTTTCCAAAGCCGCACTGGGCTTTTTGAGTTTCTGCGCGGTCAAAGCATGTCTCTATGCAGTCGGCGCGGCTTTTTTCGAGCATTTGCGCTGAAGCGTTATCGCTGACTTTTGAAAGAACGTCTCTATTCTCCATGACAACATTTTAATGTAAATTTAAAAAAAAAGTAAGATGTTATAATATTGCGGCCCGGCGTTTATTTTTCAAAATCAATTATATCTGTGTTGACCCAGCCTTCAACGCCTTCATGCTCAACAGGAGTCCATTCACCCGAAGCGTCTCCTGTAATATTTACAATATAGCCTTTGTATAATTGCCTAATCACCTTTGAATAAACGCTGGGTTCGGTGTACAAATAGATGCCGTCCAATATTACAGTTGCCTTGACTAAAGGTGTCGCTGCAATTGAAAGCTCGGGAACTTTTTCGGGGAGATTTTGCATTAGTAAAAATGCGCATACGCCGCACACAATACCGATAACTACAGGCAGAATAAATTTTAACTTTGACTTTTTTTTCTGTGGGCCGGAAGAGGACGCACTGTTAGACAGCAATTTTTCCGAAGACTGCGATTTGGAGCCCGCCGTGCCTGTAGAGGGAGAAGATTTAATTTTTGATGAACTCGCATTTCGCGGCATCGTCTCCTGTTCGGATTCAGAGTCTGATGATTCATCTATTGGTCGCGGAGTATAATCAATTCCCATTTTTTCCAGTCTTGTGACAGCGCCTGCGTAACCCCAGTCCGCCGCTCTTTTATACGCTTCAACCGCTTTATCTTTTTCGCCTACCTCTTCGTAAATAATTCCAAGATATAAATAAAGCCTTTGTTTTTCATGCTCAAGCAGATCGTTCCCTCTGTCATTTGCAATGCTTTTTTTAAAATCATTAATCGCGTTTTTATAATCTTTTAATTGATGATAGCAGTAGCCGCGGTTGAAATGCAGCCTTGGATGTCCGCAAAGACTGATGGCTTCTGTTAATATACCGGAGGCATTTTTATATTTTTCTTTATCAATTAATTCAGAAGCTTCATTTAAAAGATCAACAGCATCCTTTCCTTCGCTGTTTTTCTTACTCATCAGTTTTTCGTAATTCATTAGAATTCCTTAAACGGCAAAACCCAACCGCCGCGCCTGATCGCCGCGCGATCAGACAGAAAACGGTCAGGTTTTTAAAGCTGTTATAAAAACATTTACTACTTTTTTATTCTCCGTCAGCCCATTTAGCCATGCCGTTTTGCAAAATCGCTTTTGCCATTTCTATCGTAATTTCGTATAACGCCGAATCCGCTCTTACAGATGTTTCCAAAGCTCTTGCGACCTGCTGGTTCAATTCAGATTTTGGAATTGTGTATAACACATAAGCGGTATATTCATCGCTGTACGCGTCTTTAACATCGGGATCGTAGCGGCGCCTGAGGCTCCACCAGTCCGACTCGCGCTGCGCTCCTGAATAACTCACGTTTACGATAGCGTTAATTACGCTGTCAATTTCCTGCTTATAAACGCCTGTCGTTTCTCCGGCCGCAGAAGGCGTGCCGCCGCCTGTCGACTGCGCCTGACCCTGCACTCTCGCCTGATATTCACTGACAATGGTAGTGCGTAACATGTTGCCGATACGCTGCTGTGCGCTGAAATTATCCGCCCACGCAAGCACGAACTGTTTGTTCACGCCGGTTTCTTCGCCGATTACAACATATTTGTCTCTGAATTCAGAACGGGCCTGAACTCTGGAAATGCCGTGCTGAATATATACTTTAATCCAGTCAGGGGTAGAGACGCTCACCGCTGTTCCCTTATTCTCCAGTTCTACAATTTTTACTTTTGTAGAAGCGCACCCTAAAACGGTTAAAACCGCTATCACTCCAATAATTGTAACTAACACTCTCTTTTTCATTTTCGCTCTCCTTCAATTAATAAATTAAGCCATGAGTTAACTCTCCGGCAAATTGACCTTCCTTGAAAGACTCTTCAGAAGCTCTAGTCCATTATATCTTAAAAAAAATAAAAAACACATATAAATTATGAGCCAAAATATGGACTTTTGTTGCGTTTTACACTTCCTATACAGTTCATGACCGAATTTATACCGTATATAAAGAGATTATTTAATTAAATAACGTAATTATTTCTTTTAATTTTAAATAAACCGAATTCGATCCTGATATCTCAAGAAGATTTTTACTCTCTTCGGCGAACGAAGCAATTTCTTCATTACCGGGCAGGCAAATCACAAAATCTGCCTTTGTTTTTTTGCGTATTTCTTCGATTCTTTCAGGCTCCTTTTCGCTTCGCAATTTATTAACCACGAGCGCCAGCCTGCCGTAAGACATCTTCATTTCGTTTGCGAGTTCATAAAGGCGAAGCAGAGTTTGAAGCCCCGCGTTTGAAGCGTCTGAAACCAATACAAGCATATCTACCTTTTGAACAATACGCCGTGAAAGATTTTCAAGTCCCGCTTCATTGTCCAGCACTACATAGGGATAACTTGATGAAATTTCAGAGATTACTTCCTTTAAAATATTATTTGCGTAACAATAACAGCCTTCGCCTTCCGGCCTTCCCATGGCGATAAGATCAAATCCCTTCGCTTCTACAAGCGCGCTTTCCAGTTTAAGGCGCAGGAGTTCACTGGTACTCACGCTTACGTTTGTTCCGGCAGCTGTGCGCGCGTCTTCACGCGCTCGTCCGATCGTATCAATAACGGTTACCCCTAACGCCGCGTCAAGGCAGCTGTTGGGGTCTGCGTCAATGGCAAGCACGGGAGTCTTCCCGCTGTCTAAAAGATTTTTAATTAAAAGCGCGCTGATGGTTGTCTTTCCGACGCCGCCTTTTCCTGTTATCGCGATCAGTTTACTCATAAGATTATAAAGGAAGAATCGACTGTTCGGTATCCAAATCAAAATAACGTGCTTTATTCATATTTGGAATAAAATTTACTGTATCGCCGACTTTAAAAGAAGGGTCAACATACGTGCGGGCTATCAACGATTGACTGTCAGTCGTAAGCCATAAATTGATATCCGAACCCAAAGGTTCGATTACAGTTATTTTCAAAGTTATGCAATTAGCGGTATTATCCTCACATAAATCCAAATCATCGGCGCGTATGCCAAAATAGATTTTTTTTCCGATATAATTTTTTAGATACGCCGAATGAGAAGCGTCAGATTTAATTTTAAATGATCCTTCTTCAAGCGTGATGGAGCCACCTTCGCCGCGCACATTCACAACAAGAAAATTCATACGCGGGTTTCCCATAAATCCGGCAACAAATTTATTAACCGGATAGTTATAAATGTACAGAGGCGATTCAATTTGCTGGATCTGTCCGTCTTTTAAAACAACAATTTTAGTTGCCATACTCATAGCTTCAGTATAATCACTGGTAGCGAAAATTATCGTTGCGTTTAACCGAAGGTGAATATCTGAAAACTCAGCTCTCATATTTCTTCTGACCACAGGATCAAGATTTGCAAGAATATCGTCATAAACGCTGACTTTTGAATTTCGGATAATGGCGCGTCCCATCGCTACCCGGCATCGCTGCCCTCCGGAAAGATTATAAATTTTACGATCCAGAAATTTTTCTATGTCCAGTAGTCTCGACACTTCATTGATTCTTTTATCTATTTCAGCTTTAGGCACTTTCTTTTTTTGCAGTTCATACGCCATATTATCATAAACAGACATATCGACAGCAAGCTCCCCTTTATCCAGCCGCGCTTTCCCCTGCAAAGCGCCAATTAAAGGCATTCTGGCTTCGCGTTTAGCCGCGTTATTATAATCCTGTGAAATATAAGAGACATTCCGATCCGCGGGTTTAACTGTGTTATATTTTTCACCGTCAATTTTTAATTCACCTTCAGTGATGGATTCATGTCCGGCTATCATTTTAAGAAGCGTAGATTTTCCGCTTCCGGAAGGACCCAATATAACTACAAGTTCCTTACTCCCAACAATTAAATTAATATTATTAACAGCGCGAACGCCTCCGTCATAAACTTTGGAAACTCTTATCATTTCTACTAATTTATTATTGGGCGGACTCATCGGTTTAATAATTACAGGCGCAGACTTTGGTTTCACCTCTTTAGCCGCGGAAGCCAACGCCGCAGTTTGAACTAACTCATTTTTTTTATCAGGCGCCGGCGCGGGATTTGTTAATTCCCAGCCCAAAGCGCTTGTAAACTCAAAAATGATAATTTCCGCCATATCCTGCTCAAAAAAACAATCCGTCAAATTTCTAACCGCTAATTTTACAGCTCTTTCCTTATCTTCCTGCGAACCGTTCAAACCTGCTCTCAAAGTTTTTGACGCTCCGCTTTCATAAACAGAATAAACCAATTTTTTGACATTACTATTTACTGACGGCGCGAAATCCGCAAAATAAGAGTTCAATTTTCCAAGTAAAATATCCGCGCCGAATTGCCTGTAAATTGCATCTAACGCGTCTTTTGAATTATCGTAAGACTTCATCTCATTTTTTCTCCAATATTTTTAGTCACATACTATATTTAAAATTAGAATTATATTTCGTCCGGATTATCATTAATTACCCCATACGTTTCATTTATTAGCGAAGCCGATTCCATCTATAAGAACGGTAATCTCAATCATCTTAATTTATTTTCCATATCTTTTCAATCAATTTCTCTATAACGCCAATTTGTTCTTCATTCATTCCGTCCAATACCGAAACGCCGTCCCTGTCACTGTTCCTAATTTGTTCAGAATACGGCAAAAAAAACAACTCCTCACTCCTAACTCCTAACTCCTCACTAATAAAACTTTTATCTTCTTCACTTGTGATTTTATTGCCAACAATTACAAAGTTTTTTAAACCGATTTCTTTTGACATTTCAATTACAGTTTTCGCGCAGTCCAATGAGCGCTGTCCGGGCTCTACCACAATGAGCATTACGTCAACGCCGGTTACTGTGGCTCTGCCAAGGTGCTCAATACCAGCTTCCATGTCCATGATGAGCGTTTCGTTTTTATACAGCACAAGGTCTGTAACAAGAGCTCTTATAAAAATATTCTCAGGACAGGCGCAGCCGCCTCCGCCTCTCTTTACAGCGCCAAGCACAAGAAGTTCAACGCCGTTATGTGAAAACGCAAGTTTTTCCGCGACATCGCCCACTTCAGGGTTCAATTTAAACACTTGCCCGTATTGATCAACTTTCGCGCCGGTGCGCTCTTCTATAAGTTCAATCTGTTTAGAAATAGGAGTAATTTTTGCGCCTCTAGAAATACCAAGACCTGCGGCAAGGTTTGCGTCAGGGTCAGCGTCAAGCGCAAGAACACGCTGTCCCCTTTTCGCGAGAGTTAACGCAATGGCGGCAGAAACAGTAGACTTGCCAACTCCGCCTTTACCCGAAACTGCAATCTTCATTAGAAATTATACTTGCTCTTCATTCGTTTGGTTAATTCCGCCATCAGGGAAAAAACTTTTTCCGCGTCTCCGGCGGCTAACGAACCTGTCCCGCATGAAGGCGTAATAATCGCCTGCTCGACAATCAGTTTTTTATCGATTCCCTTAGAAGCCAGGTTATCCATCACTTTTTCAAACAGAGTCTCCAGCGACTCTGCAGTCTGCTCCCTGATTTTTTCTGAAGTGGGAACAACGCCCCACGCGAGAGTTCCGCCTCTTTCAAGGTGTTTCTTTACGCTGTCGGCATAAATCGCGATTGTTTCGCCGTATTCAAACGCGTCAAAGTTTACGATGTCTACGCCTGCGTCAATGAGTATGCTCCACTCTGTGTTTCCGCAGCAATGAATACCTGCGATTGCTCCTTCGGCGTGAATTGCTTCTATTACTTCCTTAAGAATATTTACGACATCTTCGCGTTTTACAGAAACGTATGTGGAGCTTCCAAAGGCTGATAAAATCGGTTCGTCAATAAAACATATAATGTTATCTGCAAACGATTTAAACTGCTGAATCTGCCAGCGGCTCTTCGCGGAAATTGATTTTACAATAACGTCGCGGAATTCTTCGTTGTAATACATTGCGCGTTTATTTTCATCAACAATTGAAAGCGCAAAAGTTATGGGGCCCGTAGACTGCACTTTAAGCCATGGCTGTTTTCCGCCTTTTTCTTTTAATGCTTTTAAAAGAGCGTAAATGCCTTTTGAATATTTTTCGCTTATCAGCATCGAAGAAAAATCTTTAGTGCCGCCTTCTTCATCTGAAGCTGTCATATACGCTTCGTAAAACTCGCCGAATTTTTCAGAATAGTCAACGTCGGTCTGAAAGAACATGCGGCTCTTTTCATTATCAATAACAGCGCAGGGAATATTTTCCGAGTACTGCACTTCCATCTGTTCAAGCAAGCCAAGGCGGGGAAGCTGCGGCCATATCGGCGCGTCCATCGACTTCAGCGAAACGCCGACCGCGTACGCGGGGTCTTCAAAAGGCATTGAGCCGATTGCCGTTGATAAAAATTTTGTCTTCATCATAATTGTGTGTCTCCTTATTTAATTATTACTTTAAAGCTTCCTTGATTGCCTTAATGTGCGCGGGCGTAGTGCCGCAGCAGCCGCCGATTATATTCGCTCCCGCAGCGGCAAGTTTAGGCGCAAGAGCCGCCATGTCCTGCGGAGTTTCCGGGAAAACTGTTTTGCCGCCTTCATTTTTAGGAAGACCAGCGTTGGCGTGAACAAGAATCGGAATATTTTTGTTAGCTGATCTCATCTGGCTTACGATTTCGATCATTCGCTCGATACCGTTGCCGCAGTTCGCGCCGGCAATGTCCGCGCCTGCCGATATAACGGCGTTCATCGCGGAAACAGGGTCTGCGCCCATCATTGTTCTGTATTCGCCCTGCACGGTTTTTTCAAAAGTAAATGTGCAGATAACTTCCAGTTTTGTATTTTCCTTGACAGCCTTAACCGCCTGACACGCTTCTTCAATATCGCTCATTGTTTCGATGCACGCGGCGTCGGCTCCGCCTTTTTCTAACGCGACCGCCTGTGTTTTAAACGCTTCGTACAATTCTTCTTCTGTCACTTCTTCCGTTACGAGCATTTTTCCTGTCGGGCCAATCGACGCGATAACCCATTTGTCATCGCCCGCTGCCTGGCGGGAAATTCTCGCGGCGGCTTCGTTTATTTCCGCGGCTCTGCCTGCAAGCCCGAAATGCTCCAGTTTAAAACTGCTTGCGCCGAAACTGTCGGTCTCGACCATGTCGGCTCCCGCGTCGATATAATTTTTCGCAACGTCCAAAACATCTGAGGGACGATCGACACACCACAGCTCGGGGCATTCGCCGGGTTTTAATCCCTTTATATGGAGGAAAGTTCCCCAGGCGCCGTCAGAAATTAATATTTTTCCGGCCTTTAGCGCTTCCGTGATTTTTAATCTCGCCATTGTTAACTCCCTCAAAGAAAGATAGAATATTATGTATCATATTTGAATAAAAATCAATAAAAGAGGAAACGAATGGGATATGACGACGCGATAACTCTTGCCGCTGATAAACTTTCGCAAATGCAGCCTGAAGCGGTTTGCGAAGCCTGCGGCGCGCGTTACGAAAACGGAGATTTTTTTCTGCCGTGGCTGAACAGGGAATGCTCTCTTTCCGGCGCGTCTGTTACGCAAAAAATTCTTTGGCTTCATTATTTAACCGCAAACGGCGCAAAAAAAATGTCTGGTCAGCTGATCGCTTATCGTGAAGCGGCGCCTGCGCTTTTTTATGAGCCCAATTTTTATAAGAGAGCGGTAAAACCGATGGTCAGTTATTATGAAAAAGAGCCGAAAAAATTGATTGAAACCGGCCTCTCTCTTGGAGGACAAAAAGCGGATCACGGAGACGCGTCTGTCACGATAAAAGTACTTCCATATGTTCCGCTAACATTTATTATATGGGAAGGCGGAGATGAGTTCCCTTCGGACGGAAACATTCTTTTTGATAAAACCGCGAAAACCTGGTTTAGTCCAGAAGACATGGCTGTACTGGCAAGTACCGCAGTTTACGAGTTAACCGGTTCGCCGCATTTTACGGCAAATCTTCCGCACGATGATTAATTTAAATAGCGTTTTAATACTTCCATTACATCGTTTAAATTAAGCGGCTTCCCTATATGATCGTTCATTCCGGCTTCTATGCATTTAACAATATCTTCTTTAAAAACATTAGCTGTCATTGCTACAATCGGAACTGGTTTCGCTTTCATTTCCGCTTCAAACCCGCGAATTCTATGCGTCGCTTCAAGGCCGTCCATCTGCGGCATCTGCATGTCCATAAAAATCATATCGTAACGGCCGGGATCGGATTTAAACATTTTTAAGGCTTCGGCGCCGTTAATGGCGCATTCAATTTCAATTTCAACCGGTTCAAGGAGCGACAGCACAATCTCGCGGTTTATTTCTACATCTTCAGCTAACAAAAGACGGCGGCCGCTGAAATCAGGCATTTGATCATCTTGCGATACATCATCTGGTGAGTAAGATTTATCACAATCTTCAAGGTTTCCCTCTTCCGCCTGTTTCAATTTTACAGTAAAAATAAATGTCGCGCCTTTTCCAAGCTCGGATTCTATCCAAATCTTTCCGCCCATAAGCTCGACTATGCGTTTACAGATCGCAAGCCCAAGCCCTGTACCGCCGAATTTGCGCGATGTATTTGTTTCCGCCTGTTCAAAAGAATAAAACAGTCTTTCCTGATGATCGGGAGCGATTCCGATTCCGGTATCTTTTACTTCAATTTTAATTGTGCATATATCATCCTCTTCGCTGACATTATACGCCTTTAACCATATTGAACCATACTCGGGAGTAAACTTTACGGCATTTGTCAGAAGATTTGTAATAATCTGCGTTATGTGCTGATCATCGCCTGATAAATATTTCGGAATATCAGAATCAAGGTAAATCGCGAATTTTTGTTTTTTTTCTTCGATGCGGAAACTTGTAATTCCGATCGCCTTATTCAGCATTTTTTCAAAATTAAAATCTGTAATGGATAAATCAAATTTTCCGGCTTCGATTTTTGACATATCAAGAACATCGTTAATAACGCCCAAAAGGTGATTTGACGCGCCTTCAATTTTTTCAAAAGCGTAATCTTTTTTTTCCACATTCGCGGCGGCTTTTCCAATCTGCGTCATGCCGATAATCGCGTTCATCGGAGTGCGCATCTCATGGCTCATGTTGGAAAGAAAATTGCTTTTTGCAATGCTTGCGGCCTTGGCTTCTTCAAAAGCGCTTTCCAGTTCCACCGCTGTTGTGCGCATGCTTATCGTAAGATCGTTTCGCAGCATCGCGTGCGCGATTAAAAGACTTCCGGAACGCAGAATTGTTTCTTCGCTTGAGGAAAAAATTCGTTCTGTGTGGCAGTCGTCAAATCCGAAAAATCCCCAGAAATAATCACGCAAAAAAACAGGCACTACAAGAATTGATAATATTCCCTGAGGAGACAGCTGCGCCTGCGCCAGCTCGTTCATTTCGCGCACTATTCCGTTAATGCATCTTTTTTTTGAAAGAGTTTCTTCCCATCCCGGCATATTATTTTCGTAAGGGATATCTATTGTGTACTTATTACTCTGCTGCGGCTCGGCGCCTTCCGACCATTCATAAATTTGCGTGCAATAAAGTTTTTCGTCCACAGTATGATTTTTCCATATATAAACGCGATCCGCGCTCACAGCCTCGCCCAATATGCTCATGCATTTAAGAAGGGCCGATTCAAATTCTTCAACTTCCGCCTGAAGCAAAACCGCCGCTGCGCTGTTTACTGTAGACAGCAGATTGTTCTGCTGAGCAAGTTCGTCATTGCTTTTAACAGCCTGCTCTTTGCGTTTAATTGAATTGACTATCATAAGACTGACAGAACGCAGAACATTTAATTCGTTCGCGGGAAGAGATCTCTCCTGATGACAGTCGTCAAAACTTACCCATCCCCAGAATGAATCCTCCAAAAAAACAGGAATCGCAAAAACAGATTTCATTCCGTGAGGCCTAAGCCTTTCCTGTTCTTCAATCGAAAGATTATCAAGCGTTCCGTTTACACAGTCGCCTGCGGAAAATTTCGCTTCCCATCCTGGAATATGCGAATAAGGATAGACTACATTATGTTTAACAGGATTAAGGCTTTTACCGAGATCGTTCTGCCATTCAAAAATCATGGCGTAATGAAGTACGCCGTGCTTTACTTCGTTTTGCCAGATATAAGCGCGATCAAGATCGAGGCAGTTGGAAATGATCCTCATGCATTCCAAAACAGAAGTTTCAAAAGTTTCTTTTTCCATTGCGGCAAATAAAATTCTCGCAACATCGTTGACGGTGTGTAAAATTTCCTGCTGTCTTTCAGGATTGTCTTCGATGTTTACGTATTCCATTACCGCTGTACCCTGCCTGAAGCGTTTCCGGCCGCCAGTTTTTTAACTTCATCCGCGCAAACCAAATTAAAGTCTCCCTCGATTGTATGCTTAAGACAGCTTGCGGCTACAGCAAACTCTAAACCTTCCAGCGCGGACATGCCGTTTAAATTAGCGTAAATAAGCCCCGCGCCGAAACTGTCGCCGCCGCCTACCCTGTCTACTATATGAACAGCGTATTTTTTAGAAAAATAAAAATCGCCTCCCGAGTACAGCATCGCGCCCCAGTTATTGTCGTTAGCTGATATCGATTCCCTTAGCGTGATCGCGGTCTGTTTAAAATTGAATCTTTTAGCAAGAGCCGCGGCGACTTCTTTGTAGCCGTCATGATCGATCATGCCTGCTGCTACATCGCTTCCTGACGCTTTAATGCCGAAAACATCGGCGGCGTCTTCTTCGTTCGCGATGCAAATATCAACGTATTCCATGAGAGAACTCATAACATTTCCAGCTTTCTCGCGTGTCCAAAGATTCGCGCGGTAATTTAAATCGCAGGAGACAGTGATGTTTTTTGCTTTCGCCGCCTTGCATGCCGCAGCGCAAATCGCGGCTGCGTTATCTGAAAGCGCCGGCGTTATCCCCGTAAAGTGAAACCAGTCCGCGCCCGAAAAAATTTTATCCCAGTCAAAGTCGGTCTGCGAAGCTTCCGCGATCGCAGAATGTGCGCGATCATAAATCACTTTTGACGGACGCTGAGACGCGCCCTTTTCAAGAAAATAAATCCCGACGCGCTCTCCGCCGCGGACTATCAATGAAGTGTCCACGCCAAATTCCCTCAATTTATTAACTGCCGCCTGTCCGATTTCATGTTTTGGCAATTTTGTAACAAAGGCGGCATCGGCGCCAAAACCTGCAAGGGACACCGCGACATTAGCCTCTCCTCCACCGTAAACCGCGCCAAATGAATTAGCCTGCACAAAACGATTATAGCCTTCCGGAGCCAGGCGAAGCATGATCTCGCCGAATGTAATTACTCTCATAACACTCCACTAATTTTTAATAATCTAATTATAAACGATTTAACTAAATTTTGCCATTGATTCAGAGATACTATAACGATATAATCCCGGTATGAATAGAAATTTCGACAAAAAATTGATAAAAGCCCTCGCTATTGATCTTGACGGCACAACTTTACTGCCGGAAGGCGTTTTAGGTGAACAGACAAAGGATTGCCTAAGAAGATTGATTTCCAAAGGCATGCAGATAATTATTTCCACAGGAAGAGCGATTGAAGCGTCGGAAAAGTACCGAAGCGCAATCGGCGCAAGCGGCCCGATGGTTTTTTTTAACGGCGCCGAGGTTGCTGATGTTCCATCAGGAAAAATTTTGCACACAGACTGTATCAGCTTGGATGCTGTCGATTTTGGAGCCGATATTGCCCGCGATTTGAACATCCATTATCAGATTTATCTGCCCGCGAAAATTTCACCTGACACCGGAAAAGAAGATCCCGGCCAAATGTGGGAATCTCTGGTGATTGACAAATACGGCGCCGAAGCTGAAATGTATAAAAAACACACCGGCATTACGCCTGTTGTAAGAGATTTAAAAAAAATCGCCTGTCTTCCGCTTGACGGCGTAATCAAAGGAATGTTCATTGCCGACCCTTCCCTTCACGACGAAGTGCGCAAAAGAATGTACGGCCGTTTCGGCGATTCAATTAACGTTATGCGAAGTTTTCCCACATTTCTCGAAATAATCAACGCGGGCGTCTCCAAGGGCGAAGGATTGAGAATCGCCATGGAACATAGAGGCTTAAAACCGGAAGAAGTAATCGCTTTCGGCGACGAAGAAAACGACGTGCCGATGTTCTCCGTCGCCGGTTTCGCCTGCGTCCCCGAAAACGCAAGAGAGAAAATCCGCGAAGAAGCCGATTTAATTTACGGCCCCAACACCGAAGAAGGACTCGCGGAATTTTTGGATAGGACGTTTTTGTAGATTGATTAAGAAGAGTTCTCGCCAAGGAGCGAAGAAGGAATAGAATTAGAAGGATTTTACCGCTACCGGCAGTATATTCTTAATTTTATATTGACATTTTGAATAGAACGAGTTATTATTAACATATGAGGTGATTGTAGAATGCAATCACGTTAATCAAAATAAAGTTCAATCGGTGAAGTGATTGTATGGCGCAATCACGTTAATCAAAAGAAAGCCTTATTTTAACCCCCTTTTTGGGGGTATTTTTATGGGTAATTATGGTATTTCATCGTTTAAGTAAAGCTTTTTATACCCAATATAAAAATTGTGAGGAGATCCTTGCAAAGTCAATTGTAATTACTGATACTAATAAATATATAGACCCATCTCCTGTAACAATTCGTCAGCATGAATTTAATGTTTTAAAGCAGAAAGAATTTTTAATAAAAAAGCAATTTTCATCTTATGTAAAATTATATAAAAAAGAAGTCCAACGCCGTCAGAAAAATCATTCTCTTCCAGTATCTTTGCTTTGCCGTTATTCTACATTAAAATATTTTCATGAAGAACTTAAATTGTAATATCAACATTTTTATGTTTTATACCAAAACAGAGAGATCACTCGCAAAAAACTAATAATTTTACCACGAACGCCACGAACAGAAGAAATTTTGAGAAAATAAATTCACACTGAGACGCAAGCCGCTTTCGCGGCAATTTTATGAACAGAGGAATTTGATCCCAATCCTCTGTGTTCTCCGTGTCTCTGTGTGAAATCTTTTTGCTTTATTGTTCTTTAGAGAAGATTTCTCGCCACGGAGGGGAGAAAAGTGCAAAGGAAGAGAAGATAAAAATGTACATTATATTGTGAAATTAACTTATCGAGTACTTGTTTTTTATTTTTATCAATATTATCATAAAAATATGTACGATGAAGAATTTGATCGAATAACCCAAAACACTTCCATAATGGGTGGAAAGCCCTGTATTCGCGGTATGCGTGTGACTGTTGGCATGATTGTTGGTCAAATTGGCGCAGGTGTTAGCATAGATGAATTACTCACTGATTATCCTTATCTTGAAAAAGAAGATATTATGCAAGCATTACAATTTCTCAAGAAGGCTCGGATTACAGTCTGATTGGGTTAAGGTTTAATTAATCTTTAAACAGTTCTGGAAATTCCTTTTGCAAAAAATCTCTGATAATTTTTGTATGAGCAAGAACAAGATTCATGTCTTCATCTGATAAACTTAGTCCACGATCATAACGAGGCTGAACAGAAAATTGAGTAACTATTGAACAAGAAGAAAAAATACTAACATACGAAGGACGATGTTTTTCCGAAATATTGTAAAGTAATATTAGATCATGAGTATAGGGAGGTTCTATACCAAGAATTGCTAAAGCCCCTTTCATATATTTTTCTGCCGCTTGCTGGC
>Ga0209755_10000313_pt1 | contig 92464 bp, 74 predicted proteins | sample TergutCo191P1_FD_187301 | JGI IMG/M metagenome (GOLD analysis project Ga0209755, IMG submission 187301) | Cornitermes sp. P1 segment gut microbial communities from Petit-Saut dam, French Guiana - Co191P1 (SPAdes) (version 2) | ecosystem: Host-associated > Arthropoda: Insects > Digestive system... | reverse complement strand
AGTACAAAGGAAAATGATAAAAAGTTTTTCTCCGGTTACCAAGTATTAAATACAGCAAACGAATCAATGGCCGCAGAAAATAAACCGCAGTATACGATAGTTCCTGTTAGCGGAAGAGAAAAAGGAAATAAAAAAGGTGGAGTATTCTGGCACACACAAGGTTCCGGTAAATCATTGTCTATGGTGTTCTATGCCGGATTACTGCAGCAGGTAATGGACAGTCCTACAATTGTAGTTATAACAGATCGCAATGATTTAGATAATCAGCTCTACACTCAGTTTTCTTCGTGCAAAGATTTTCTGCGGCAGACTCCTGTGCAAGCTGAAAGCCGTGATCATTTGAATGAACTTTTATCAGGGAGACAGGCAAACGGTATTTTCTTTACGACAATGCAAAAGTTTGATGAATCAACGCACGCTGCTTTAGCTGCGAAGCCGCTTAGTGATAGGAAAAATATTATTGTAATGGCTGACGAAGCGCATCGCAGTCATTACGGGCTTTCTGAGAAAGTAAAAAAAGACGGAAGTGTTGTTATAGGAGCCGCCAGATTAATCCGTGATAGTCTTCCTAATGCGACTTTTATTGGTTTTACAGGAACGCCTGTATCATCAAAAGATCGCAATACTCGCGAAGTGTTTGGTGAATATATTGATATTTATGACATGACTCAGGCTGTAGAAGACGGCGCTACTCGTCCTGTGTATTATGAAAGCAGGGTAATGAATCTTGGTTTAAAAGAAGATGTGTTACAGCAGATCGATACCACTTATGAACTACTTGCGTTAAATGCTGATGAACAAGATATTGAGCGCAGTAAAAAAGAACTTGGAACAATGGAAGCAATTCTTGCCGCTCCTGAAACAATTAAAACGCTTTGCAATGACATTATCGAGCATTATGAAAAAAATCGTGAGAATCTCCTTACCGGTAAGGCAATGATTGTTTCTTATTCGCGTTCTATCGCTATCGATATTTATCGTAAAATTCTGGAAATGCGATCTGATTGGACAGAAAAAGTAAAGGTTGTTATGACCTCAGGTAATAATGATCCTGAAGAATGGCATGATATTATTGGAAATAAAATATATAAAAAAGACCTTGCCAGAAAATTTAAAGACAACAATGATCCAATGAAAATAGCGATTGTTGTCGATATGTGGCTGACAGGGTTTGATGTTCCAAGCCTTGCTACAATGTATATATACAAGCCAATGTCAGGACACAATCTAATGCAGGCTATCGCGCGTGTTAATCGTGTGTTTCGAGATAAGGAAGGCGGGCTTGTTGTAGATTATGTTGGCATTGCCCGTGCGCTTAAAGAAGCAATGAATGACTATACAGTCAGGGATCGAAGTAAATACGGCGATATGGATATTGCAAGAACAGCATTTCCAAAATTTGTAGAGAAATTACGCATTTGTGCTGAGTTGTTTCATGGATTTAATTATTCGGCGTTTATTCAAGTTGATAGTGATAATAAAACACGTTCCGATTTAATAGTCGGAGGTATCAATTTTATTATTAGTAAAGACGAAGATAAACAAAAATTATTTAGAAACGAAGCGTCTTTACTTAAACAAGCTAAGACGCTTTGCCAAAGTTTATTAAATCAAAAACAGCGAATGGAAGCTGCCTATTTTGAAGCAGTATGTACCGCGCTTAAAACACTTTCCGGTACGCGCAAATTATCATTAAATGAAATAAATGAACAAATAAATGAAATGCTTAAGCAGAGTATAAAAAGTGATGGTGTAATTAATTTATTTGCTGATAAGGATGAAGATTTCTCGCTTTTTGATCCATTATTCCTTGAAGAAATCAGCAAAATGAAAGAAAAAAATCTTGCCGCTGAATTGCTTAGAAAACTTTTAAGCGAACAAATTTCTGTTTATCAGAAAACAAACCTTGTACAAGCTGAAAAGTTCTCTGAACGTATGCTGCGTATAATGAAATCTTATCGAAATGGTCAAATCACTAATGCTCAGGTTATTGATGAGCTTAAGCAAATGGCAGCGGATATCCAGAAAGCGCATAATCTTGGAGAAGATTTAGGTCTTTCACAGGAAGAAATGGCTTTTTATGACGCAATTACAAAACCGGAAGCTGTAAAAGATTTTTATTCTAATGATCAGCTTCGCAATATGACAAAAGAATTAACAGAAGCTCTAAGAAAGAGTCGTACTATTGATTGGCAGAAAAAAGAGGCTGTTCGCGCCAAAATGCGTGTTATGGTTAAACGTCTGCTTAATGATTATGACTATCCGCCTAAAGGACTTGAAGATGCAATAAAAACAGTAATGGCTCAATGCGAAATGTGGGTTGATGAGGGATGATTTAAATCGAAAAGTTTCCTATAATAAAGGAGACTATGAGTGACTCAGCATATTTAATATTGGAAAACGGAACCGTTTTTAAAGGCGAATACTTCGGAGCAAAAAACGAAGTAACGGGAGAAATCGTTTTCACTACCGGAATGACAGGTTATCTGGAAACGCTTACAGACCCAAGTTACTGCGGACAAATCGTTCTTCAGACTTTTCCATTAATCGGAAACTACGGCATAATCCCCGAAGATTTTGAAAGTTCGAATGTCGGCGCGAAAGCCTACATCGTAAAATATCCATGCGCAACCCCGTCCAACTTCAGAAGCGAAACCAATCTTGATTCGTTCTTAAAAAAGCGCGGAATCACAGGCTTATGCGGCATCGATACCCGCGCGCTTACAAAAATCATCCGCAAGAACGGCGTAATGAACGGAAAAATAACTTCGTCCGCGCCGGAAAAAAATGATTATGAAGAAATCAAAAAATATTATGTGGTAAATCCCATTGCCGCAGTCAGCGGGGCTGATGACGCTTCCGGCAAAAAAATTCCGCAGAGCAGGCCGCAAAAAATCAGGCGCATAGCTCTTTTAGACTTTGGCGCGAAACGCGGAATCGCAAACGCGCTTTCTGAACGCGGCTGCGAAATCAAAGTTTTTGCACATAACGCACAGGTTAAGGAAATCCTGGAATTTAAACCAGACGGAATAATGCTCAGTAACGGCCCTGGCGATCCGGCGGATCCCGGCAACAGGATAATCATAGAAACTCTTGTCGCGCTGATTAAAACGAACATCCCGATTTTCGGAATCTGCATGGGGCATCAGCTTCTTGCTCTTGCAAACGGATACAAAACAAAAAAATTAAAGTTCGGCCACAGGGGAGCGAACCAGCCTGTGAAAGATACAAAAACAGGACAGGTTTACATAACAAGCCAGAACCACGGATACGAAGTCTTCGCGGAAAATTCAAACCAGGGCTCTTATTCCTTCATCAATGTAAACGATGGAACGTGCGAAGGAATTGATTACGGCGTTTCATTCTCGGTGCAGTTTCACCCTGAAGCGCGCGGCGGTCCGCTGGACACAGGTTTTTTATTCGACAGATTTATGGAGAGAATAGATAATGCCGCTCAATAAAGACATAAAAAAAGTTTTAGTTATAGGATCAGGCCCGATCGTAATCGGGCAGGCGGCGGAATTTGATTACGCCGGAACGCAGGCCTGCCGCGTGCTTCGCGAAGATAATATCGAAATTGTCCTTGTTAATTCCAACCCCGCGACAATAATGACAGATAACAACATTGCGGATAAGATTTATATCGAGCCGCTGACGCTTACTACAGTAAAACGCATAATAGAAAAAGAACGACCCGACAGTATTTTATCAGGTCTCGGCGGACAGACGGGGCTCACCCTTTGCATGCAGCTTGCGCGTGACGGCTTCCTTGACAAATACAATGTGCGCCTTCTTGGTTCTTCACCGGAGACGATTGATAAAGCCGAAGACAGAAAGATTTTTAAAGAGACAATGGAAAGCATCGGGCAGCCGTGCGTTCCTTCAGTAATCGCGGTTGATGTGGAAACCGCGGTGAAGTTCGCGGACGTTATCGGTTATCCTGTAATTGTACGTCCCGCGTTCACGCTAGGCGGCTCAGGCGGCGGCAGCGCGGCGGACGAAAGCAGACTGCGCGAAATTGCAGCTAACGGTCTTTCTCTTTCTCCGATTAAGCAGGTGCTGATAGAAAAATCAATCGCGGGCTGGAAAGAAATTGAGTACGAAGTGATGCGCGACCGCGCGGGAAACGTAATCACAATCTGTTCCATGGAAAACATTGATCCTGTGGGCATTCACACAGGCGACAGCATCGTTATCGCGCCGTGCGTCACGCTTGCGGACAGAGAATACCAGATGCTGCGCTCAGCCGCGCTGGACATTGTAAAGGCGCTTGGCGTTGAAGGCGGCTGTAACGTTCAGCTTGCCCTTGAGCCGAACAGCTTTGAGTACGCCGTAATCGAAGTAAACCCGCGCGTTTCGCGATCTTCAGCGCTCGCGAGCAAGGCGACAGGCTACCCAATCGCAAAAGTCGCGACAAAAATCGCCATCGGCTATACGTTAGATGAAATTATCAACGCGGTGACAGGCACAACTTACGCCGCCTTTGAACCCGCGCTTGACTATGTCGCCGTTAAATTTCCAAAGTGGCCTTTTGATAAATTTGTGTACGCAAGCAATGAACTTGGCACGCAGATGAAAGCGACAGGCGAAGTTATGGCAATCGCCGACACATTTGAAGAAGCGCTTTTAAAAGCGGTGCGCGGCGCGGAAATCGGCTTAACCGGCCTTGAAATGCCGCGCATTGCCGCGAAAAGCGACGCGGAAATCCGCGGAATGCTTAACACTGTTACCGATGAACGTTTGTTCGTATTGTACGAAGCGATCAAAAGGGGAATCAGCATCGATGAACTTTATGACATTACAAAAGTAGACCGCTGGTTTTTAAACTGCATATCCAATATTTATAACTCCGCGTCTTCGCGCCTTCATGTAAACTCAACAAAAAAAAATAATCTTATATACAAAATGGTCGATACCTGCGCCGCGGAATTTGAAGCGAAAACTCCGTATTTTTATTCGCTGATAAATAACGCCTGCGGCGAGAGTACAATTACCGAAAACGAAGCCCTTCCCTTTATACAAAAATCTGTTAAAAAGCGAATCATCGTTCTTGGCTCAGGCCCTATACGAATCGGACAGGGAATCGAATTCGATTACGCGTGCGTTCACTGTGTGTGGACTTTAAAAAGCATGGGCTACGAAGTGATCGTAATCAACAATAATCCTGAAACAGTCTCAACGGATTTTGACACGGCGGACAGACTTTATTTTGAGCCGCTTCATATCGACGATGTAATGAGCATCATCGAAATTGAAAAGCCGGTAGGCGTAATTGTCGCGTTCGGCGGAGGAACCGCGATCAAACTGACAAAAAAACTGCACGAACGCGGCGTAAATATCATCGGCACATCCGCAGACAGCATCGATATATGCGAAGACAGGGAACGCTTTGACGCGCTTTTGGAAAAATTGCAAATCAAACGTCCGAAAGGTTTCGGCGTAATGACCGAGCAGCAGGCGCTTGACGCCGCGGGCAAACTCGGCTTTCCGGTGCTTATGCGCCCTTCCTATGTACTTGGCGGACAGAACATGATCATCGCGTTCTCCGACGAAGACATCAAAGAATACATGGAAATAATTTTACGGCAGAAACAGGACAATCCGGTTTTAATCGACAAATATTTAAACGGCCGCGAAATTGAAGTAGACGCGATCTGCGACGGGCGCGCGCCTGACGGCGGCGGCGGTATTTTAATCCCCGGAATCATGGAACACATCGAGCGCACCGGCGTACATTCGGGAGACAGCATCGCGGTGTATCCCGCGCTCAACATTGACGACGTGTTAGCTGAAAATATTTTTGAGACGACAAAAAAAATCTGCGCGGCTCTGGACGTAAAAGGCCTTGTGAACATTCAGTATGTTTTATACGAAAATGAAATTTATGTTATCGAAGTAAATCCGCGCGCTTCGCGGACAGTGCCTTATATCAGCAAAGTGACAGGCGTTCCAATGTGCGAGCTTGCGACAAAAGTAAGCGCGGGCGAAAAACTAAAAGCGCTTGGTTATTCGTCAGGCATCGCGAATATTCCGCCTTATGTCGCGGTAAAAGTTCCCGTTTTTTCATTTGAAAAACTCGCTGGGCTTGACACTCACCTTGGCCCTGAAATGAAATCCACAGGCGAAGTTTTAGGGCTTGGAAAAAATCTTGAAGAAGCGCTTTACAAAGGCCTTGTCGCGGCAGGTTACAAAATGAAAAAACACGGCGGCGTTCTTTTAACAATCCGCGACGGCGACAAGGGTGAAATTATCGGCATGGCGCAAAAATTCGCGAAGCGGGGATTTAAATTGCACGCGACGCGCGGAACCGCCCGCTTCCTTGCAAAAAAAGGTTTTACTGTAGAGCCTATCGATAAAATATTTGAAAACCCGGAAGTAAATACAGAAACGCTCCTTGCGACAGGAAAAATAAGTTACATCATATCGACGTCGGAAAAAGGAAGAAACCCGGCGTTTGATGATGTAAAGCTCCGCAGAAAAGCAGTCACGCTCGGCGTGCCGTGCCTTACATCGATCGATACAGCTAACGCGCTTGCGGATTCTCTTCTTTCGGATTACAGCGAAATTAACACAGAGCTTGTTGATATCAACAAATTAAGAACCAAACGGATAAATCTTCCGTTTACAAAAATGCACGGCACCGGCAATGATTATATTTATATCAACTGCATGAACATGGAAATCAATTCGCCCGAATCGCTTTCGGCGCTTCTTTCCGACAGGCATACAGGCGTAGGCGGCGAAGGCATTGTGCTTATTCTTCCGTCGGATACCGCGGACGCAAGAATGAGAATTTTCAATCTTGACGGAAGTGAAGGCGGCATGGCCGGAAACTCCATCCGCTGCGTCGCGAAATATCTTTATGATAACGGTATTGTAAACAAACGTAACATGCGTATTGAAACACGCAGCGGAATCAGGGAACTTGCCGTGATCACCAAAAACGGAAAAGCGTCGTCGGTAAGAGTGGATATGGGACGCGCGGAACTGCATCCCGAAAAAATCCCCGTCAGGCTTCCCGGCGAAAATATAATCGCGAGAAAAACTAATATCGGCGGCATGGAATACGAGATCACCTGCGTATCGATGGGAAACCCGCATGCAGTAGTGTTTTACGAAAATGTTGACATATTGAATCTTAAAACAATCGGGCCGTTATTCGAAAACGATCCGGTTTTCCCCGACAGGGTAAACGCCGAGTTTGTCGAAATCATGGACAGAAACCATTTAAAGATTCGCGTCTGGGAACGCGGCAGCGGCGAAACGCAGGCCTGCGGAACAGGAGCCTGCGCCGCCGTAGCGGCAGCTGTCCTGAACGGGCATTGCAGCAAAGGCAGCGACATCAAAGCCCAGCTTCCCGGCGGCGACCTTATCGTCAATTACACTGACGAGACTGTTTACCTTACAGGCGACTGCGTAAAAGTTTTTGACGGCACCGCGGAGATATAATTATTTTTCTTTACAGCCGATGTAATATCCCAGTACAGATGTTACATTTTCATCTGTAACAGTTTCATTTGTATAAACCTCTGCGGTAACTTCCCATGTGCCGGCATATTTATCCTGTTTGGCTATTGCTTCGGCGGTCAATCCCTCAGCGCTGCCGATCATATCATCAAATTTACCGCTAAGCCAGCCTTTAGCAATAATTATTTCCGGAATGTCGAAGAAGTCCATGCCATCCGGAACAGGCGTATCAGGCTTCATAAATCTGCCGACAGTATAACCCATTAATTTTTTTTGTTCTTCATATTTATCACCCGTTAGTAAAGCGACATTATGGATTTCGTCTGTTGCATAATCTTTCAGGCTGTCAAGTGTCTTGAAAATCCATTCGCTATTAGCCCACAATGCGCCAAAAATATGACCGGAATAATTCGCCCCTGCCCGGGCGTAAACGGATTTTCCGATAAACCTGTAAGGTCCGAATTTTTCAAATTCGATTTTGTCCAGTACTGCCATAGAAACTCCTTGTAATATTTATTTTGGTAATAATTTTACAGCGATGATTTTTTTATAATCATCAAATATTTTTTTATTATCCGCCTTAATCATCATCCATTTGCCGACTTTCATATAATCACCGGCATTACGGTATAAATTAGCTGTATAATCAGTCAATTCAGGTAGAATTTTTTGCATTTCATTGTCAAGCTTATAGCTGATAATAACCATGACATACATATGATTTTTATGCGGATACCATGTTCCGAACGCCTGCCCGCTTTTTTGAAATTTTATATTCCAGCCGGGCATACCGCTGCAACCGCTGTATGTCAGTTTTGGTTTTGTTTTATATGCCGTTTCAAAATATAAAATCATGGAAAGCCACAAACTTTTAACTTTCCCTACATAATCAGCAATCTCATCTAATGACGGCTGCTTTTCCTTTGGATACAATTCATTCCATTTCATATTTTCCTCCTTTGTAAATTATAATTGCTTTTTTATTATAGGGATATAAATATCCATTACCTTCCCTATTTCTGAATTACAGCGTTCATCGTATAATTCAAAATCAACGCCTCTGCTGTCAAATTCATAACCTGAACAGGGAAACCATTCTGAAAATATATATTTCCATGTACCCTGAATTGCGTTAGGAAAACTAAAATCATCAAATGAATCCGAATCATTAACAGGAGGCGTTGTAAATATAGCGTATAACGATTCGGGTATTGTTGTAGTGTAATATTCTTTGGTTATATCTTTTTCTTCTTTTACTTCAACTCCTATAACATAAAGAAATTCACCGCACTCAGGTTTTATGCTGTAACAAGCGCCATACTCGGTGTGAGTCTTTATGAAAGTTTCCTTATGAAGCCTCTCCTTTCTTCCGTCATGAATATAATCGTACCAAAACTTTGGTATTGCTATGGAATGCTCATTATTTTTATATTTAATATTTTTATTAAAGCCAACAATTTTAAATGTCTCTCTTTTTTGTATTTTTGGTTCCATTATAATGCCTCCGTTTACAAATTCTTTTGTTTTTTTCAAAACAGGCAGCTTTGGAACATCAAATGAGGCATGTTCGCTATATTTTTCAGGAGAACAGCCGAAATAACGGCGGAATGCTTTAGAGAAACCTGAATGAGTTTCAAAACCGTAATCTAAAGCAATATCATTTATTCTTTTTTCTGAAGTTAGTTCAGACGCTGCGTAAAAAAGCCGCCTGTTTCTGACATACTCCATAATTGAATAACCTATTTCCCATTGAAATACCCTGCAAAAATGATATGGAGAAAAACCAGCTTTCGCCGCCAGTTTTTCTACATTCATTTTTTCTTTGATGTTATCATCAATGTACTTTAGTATTTCCTGCAGAATGGCGATATAATCCAAGATATCCCTTCCTTGATAAACAGTATAAAACAAAACTCAATATTTTACTGTTCCAGGATTGCTATAATTTAATTTTAATAGGCTCTAATAAGTCAAGTTGCTTTTCACTGTCTTTGACTTTTTCAGAAATAAATGTTTCAAAATCCATACTGCATTCTTCAAGCCACTGGAATGAAAAATCTACATCATATTTGTCATTATTTTTACTCCAGTCATAAAGATGCTTCCAACGTTCTCCAATTTCGTTCATTTGTGTAGATATTGAAGCATAAAGACCGCCGCCAAAATGCTTTTTTACTAACGGTTGCGGCACTTCAAAATCATTTGAAATAGTTACCCACATTTCATAGCCATAAACAGGATTACCTTCTGACGGGCTTGGATTATTGAATCCAAAAAAGCGAAAACCGTCCCGTTTGTGTAAATTGTTTTTTAAAACAAACTGATTAAACACTTTTGAACAATCGTCTTCAGGTGTTGAACTTTCAGCGCGATAAGAAGCGACCGTCATGGCAGGAAGCTTTACAATCCTGACATTACCCAATTTTTCTGTAGACATAAAAATACCTCTTTTTGAGAGTTGAATTTTTGACACTTCTTTACTTTCAAGATCGGTGGTTGTTTCCAATGTTTCAATATATGAAAATACAGGTTTTAAACTTCGTTGTTTTGAGATAAACCGTATAAGATCCTCAATTAAGACAATCAAAGATTTACTTTCGGCATTATCCCTTTTTAAACTTTCAAGATGACTGTTCAATGCATCGCGTGCCACATTTAAATCCGCTGTCAAAAAAATCTGCTCAATGCCGGCAATAGGCATTTTAAGCCTTCGCAATAAGACAATTTGCCTGATACGATCTGCATTTTCATTGTCATAAAACCTGTAACCGTTTTCCATTCTTGAACTTTCCAATATTCCAACTTCTTCCCAGTACCGCAGGGTTCTGTTTGAAATATTGAACTGTTTTGCCACTTCACCGATCTTTAACATATAGTGTCATACCTCTCTAAAATTCAAGGTAAAGTATTCCGTAGCGTAAAGGTCAAGCATTTTTTCATATTTTTTATATAAATTATTTTATTTCCTATAATATCTTTTATATATCATTTTTTATTTATTTTAAAATTTCAACCACAAGGCAGGGCGAATACCGCCTCTAACATCACCATTTGGGTGAAAACAACTATTTATATTACATTTTAAAATATTATTTCCTTGAATGCCTATGTTACCGTCACCCCATATATACACGGCTTTAACATTATTTCTACCAGGCGACCGAAGCCACCACCACCACCAAGAGCCCTCAAATGTTGTTCCACGTTTACTGTTGTTTTTATCTTTTCTTTCAAACCAATATCTTTGATTTTTCCCTGGGTTATTTAATAATTCACTACTATCCCCAAAATATTTACATACCACTTCCTCAAGACTTAATAAAAATATTTTATCTTTTGAATCTTTTCCTCCATTTGAGCCATACCATTGATTATCTAAATTTTTATTTGTTACAGGAATTATTTTCGATTTATCTGAATCCTTGAATTTATTATAAAATTCACCGTTAAGATATTTTCTTATCTCACTATCAACCCATGTTATATCAATATACTTATCATGATAAGCGCGAAGTTCTATTATAACATTAGTTATAATTAAAGCCCTGTTTTTTTGTATATCAAGCACGAGCCATTTATAATTGCCAAATGATATTGTTGAGCCAATACTAAAATTTCCCATTTAAATCTCCAATAAAAATTATTTTATCTTATTTATTATTCCATATCAACTGCTTTATAATTACAGCCTGTATTGCACATAACGTTCTAGGTAACTGACATTTTTTTGTGCCCGATAAGGAAAACGCGAAGCATTTTACTGGCACAAAAAAATGTGGTGTAGTGAGGCGTGGGAATGGCTTCAGACTTTAGTCTGCGCCATGACCTAGCCGAATGAAACGCAAAATGCCCGAACAGGGCATTTTGCAGTTACCGTTTGTTAGGCGAAGTGTGGGCGTACATTATTTTTTAAGTATAATTTCAATTATTCATTTTTTGGCTTTGGTTCAGTTGCTCTCATTTTTTCAAGCATATTGAAACGATTTAATTCTTCCTGTGTAAATGGATATGGAGTATTTTTATCCGCAAGTAATTTATAAAACAAACCTTGATAAATTATTGCCATAAAAAGAATTAAATAAATCGCGCTAATTATCCAATCTTGCGTCGTAACTAAATCATTTGAAACAATGTAATACAGATAAAATATTCCAATAGGAGTATGTCCAAAAACCGTGCTGAAAAAACCTGGTGTATACAATTTTTTCAAACGTATTGATAATACAAAAACATGAGGAACTATCTGCATTAAACCAAAAACAGCGGGAACAATCCCAAGCCATATAATATTTGGCAAGAAAACAGGTATAAGGTACATAGTAAAGGCTGTAAATAAATTTCCTAACATAGCGTTATTTTGATTAAGCGGATAACGATCATATATTGTTTCGCCACGCCGCATAAAATTTACTGAAGCCTGTCCTCCTCCGAGAAACCGGTACTCTTCAAATTGGTGTATTAGTATTACAATAAAATTAAGTGAAATTAAAATACGTAGAATATCCATCTGCTTCCAAAACAAAGCCAAAGTAATAGCTGAAAGAATCGCAATTACTCCACAAACGTCATACCAATGATTTCTTAAAAATTTCATGTTTATACCCTCTCTGTGTTTGATTTTTTAAGTGCACGTACTTTTTCAAGCATATGAAACCGATTTAATTCTTCCTCAGGGAATGGATATTTTGAGTCCTTTGGTGCAAGTAGTTTGTAAAACACAACTTGAGATAAACCCATATATACCAAAAAATAAACTACGCTGATTATCCAATCTCTTACTGAAACTAAATTATTCACAGAAATATAATGGAAGTAAATAATAGCAATTGGAATATGACCTAAAGCTACGGTAAGAAAGCCGGGAGTATAGAATTTTTTTAAACCAATCCACGCAACGAAAACATGAGGGAATATTTGTACCAATCCAAGCAAAGCAGGAGCAATCCCAAGCCATAAAAGGTTCGGGAAGAAAATGGGAATTAAGTATAGGGTAAAAGATATGAACAAATTTCCAATCATTGCGTTATTTTGGTTAAGTGGATAACGGTCATAAATTGTTTCACCACGCCTAAGACTACTATTTGCCATTGCCGGTCCTCCACCCGGAAATCGGTATTCTTCAAACTGGTGTAATAATACAACGATAAAATTCAATGTTAATAGAATGCGAATAAAATCCATTTGTCTCCACAACACAGCTAAAACAATACACGTTAGAACTGCAATTATGCCACATACATCATACCAATGATTTCTTAAGAATTTCATTTTTTACTCCTTTTGTATTATTTTTCATAGTTGTTAAATACGACACAGTGTCGTATACTAAAATTATCTAAATTAAATTCTATTTTATCAATAGACAATTTTATTAAATTTGTCGGATTTAAGGAGTTAACTTTGAAAAAAAGACCTGAAATTACTATTGATACACGAAAAAATCTCACTACCGCTTTTTGGAAGCTCTATAAAAGAAAGAATATTGCTAAAATAAATATCAAGGAAATAACTGACCTTGCAGGTTATCATCGTGCAACATTTTACATGTATTTTACTGACATCTACGATATTCTAAAACAAGAAAAAAAAGATTTAATAAGCCAATTTCTTGAATTTCAAAAAACAATTATTCCTACACAAAGTTTTGATGAAATAATGAAACTAATAGCGGCTTTCTATTTTACCAATGGCGAAAGATTAAGCCTTTTAATGGATTCAGGTATAGATTCAAAATTTATAAATTATTTTAAGAAAACTTTATATCCTTTTTTCCTTTCAAAATGGAAATTACCTGATACAATAAAAACAACAATAATCTATGAATATGCTATTAATGGTCTTTTAATGGCTTTTAATTGTTGGTACAAAACAAAGTCTGATTTTTCTGTAGAAGAATTTATGAAATTAATAAATATGCTTTTAGTGAAAGGTATTTTTCAAACAATAGATAGAATAAAAAGTAATAACTTATAAATTCCTATGTTATTATTTCTATTCCGCTATTTCTTATATCTTAGCCTGTATTGCGCATAACGTTCGTTAAGCGCAATACCATTTTATAATGTAAATTTATTCCATTTTATATTGACAATTATAGTATTTTAATATATTTTACTTAATATATCAGTAGAGGAGAAGAAAATGAAAAAAATTATAACTATTATAATAGCATTATTTATTATTATATTTCTGGTAATTGTAATAATTTTTACAATTATACCAGATGAAATAAATAATTTAATAGAATTATTACCCAAAGAAACAGAAGGTTATACTCCTTCTGATGGCTTTATTCCAGACGAAAAGACTGCAAAAAAAGTTGCAGAAGCTGTATGGATTCCGATTTATGGAAGAAATGTTTTAAGTCAAAAAACATATAAAGCAATACTTATTGATGAAAAAATATGGCTTGTTCAAGGATCATTAGGATTTTTAAAATTAGGCGGAACTGCATATATTGAAATAGATAAATATACAGGACAAATATTAAAGCTAACACATTTTAAATAGATTAAAAAATAAAAATATAAAAGTGGCACAGCGCCTAACAAACGGTAAGCGCTATTAATATTATAATAAAATTTAGCTTAATAATATTTGAAAATATAAAAATAGTATTTAAACTAACTTGACATATTAAAATAAAAATAATAAAATTATTAAAAAATTATAGAGGTTATATATGAATACAGTTATAGTAATTGTTGGAGGTATTATTATATTAACAATTATTTCCGGAGCTTTTAAATATGGTTTAAGAAATATTTTAAATAAACGCGAGAAGGAAATAGAAAAATTAAAATTACAAAAAGAAATATTAGAAATTTAAATGGAAAAAGAAAAGCTAAAAATTAAATTATTGGAAGAAGAAAATAAAAATTTGGATAAAATAATATATGAAAAATAATTTTAACTGCGCTGTAAACCACTATTAACAAAATCCAGTTTAAAAATTATAAAACAAATTCAAAAAACCTAAAATACGCTTAACCCCTTGCAAAATAAGCCAAAAACAAATAAAATAAACCTGATGGTTAAAAATACTGCCAAAAAAGCCTATTTTCCCTTAACCGACAACCGACAACCGACAACCGACAACCGACAACCGACAACCGACAACCGACAACCCCATTATACTCTAACTACGATAAGATTCGTGTCAACTATACACTAGTTTTTTTTCAAATTATTTTTATTTTTATCCTCATTTTTCCATACAAAAGGAGTATTTTATGAAAAAGAAGACAATTTTGATGTTCGTCCTGCTGGTTACAATGGTAATCTTCACGCACGCTCAGTATGACCCCGAAAGTCATTTTACAGGTGAACCAATTGATGGAGGCAGAGGAGTAAGGATCACTGGCTATTTAGGAAACAACTGGAATGTCAGAATACCGCCAACATACCGCGGAATACCAGTAACCTCTGTAAGCGCATTTAGGAGTAAAAACCTGATAAGTGTTACTATTCCAGATACCGTTACCTCTATTGGAAGTTACGCGTTTTATGGTAACCAATTGACAAGCATTATCATTCCAAACGGAGTTACTACTATCGGTGATTATGCATTTGAAAGTAACCAATTGACCAGTGTTACCATTCCAAATAGTGTTACTTCAATCGGAGAAAGAGCATTTTCTTATAACAATAACCTTACAAGCGTAACAATAGGCAATAGTGTTACTTCAATCGCATCAAGAGCATTTTCTTATAACAATAACCTTGCAAGTGTAACAGTACTTGCAACAACGCCGCCATCTTGCAGTTGGACTTATCTTGGTCCTCAGCAAGTAAATTCCATTAATGTATTCAATTCTACTTCATCAAATTTAAAAATCTTTGTTCCTGCCGGCAGTGTTGCTTCATACAGAGCAGCCATAGGCTGGAGCTCAATTCAAAATAGAATTCACGCTATTGGCTGTAATCTGCCAAATCCGGCATCCGGATCAGTTTGTAGTTGTGGTGGTGGTCAATCCACGCAAATGGGAAGCGAAGGGTATATAGAAAGCGGTATCGCGGCATTTAACAGCCGAGACTATAACCGCGCCGTATCAGATTTCACCCAGGCTATACAGCTTGATCCTGACGCATACACTTACAGTTGGCGCGGTTTAACGTACAGACAATTAGGCGACTATAACAGCGCCATCACTGATTTTACACAAGCAATACGGCTTAATCCAAATTATTCTTATGCATACGACAAACGGGGTTCTTCATACGATAATTTAGGGGACTACAGCCGCGCCATATCAGATTTTACACAGGCAATACGGCTTGAGCCTGATAACGCGGGATATTACAACAACCGCGGTTTTGCATACAATAGCACTGGCAACCATAACAGCGCCATCGCCGATTTTACACAGGCAATACGTTTAAGTCCAAATGAAGCTACGTATTACAACAATCGCGGTTTTACATACAACCAATTAGGCGATTATAATCGCGCAATCGCTGATTTTAATCAGGCGATACAGATAAACCCAAACTATGCAAACGCGTACCGCCACCGCGCATTCAGCTACATGCAGTTAAAAAATTACACGCAGGCCCGAGCGGATGTAAACAGGGCTTTACAGATAAATCCCAATTATCAAGATGCGCAAACTCTTAGCGCAGAGCTTAGGCAGTTGGGTTATTGATAGGAGGAAAAAAATGGGTGGTAATGGCGGTTTTAAAGAAAAGCAATTTAGGTGTCCAATGTGCGGAAGTAGTTTTCGTGTTGAGAAATTATCCTTTCATGAAGACTATGAGGTAGAATATTGTCCTTTTTGCGGAAATAAACTAAATGCTGTCAATGAAATTAGTAATGATGAGTTGTTAAAACAAATAAAAGAAAAGGGAGATTTGTAATTAAATTATAAATGTACTCTGCGGTGTCCTATACGCGCAGCGGATACGCGCAGTTACAGTGAAAAAATATTGTTAAAAAAATAATTATAGAATGATATGAAAAGGAGTTTTCATTATGAAAAAAGACATCAATATTGTAATTTTAATATTTATTACTTTTATGTTATGTGGTTCATGCGGCGGGACATCTATGCCAATGTATTTGGAACAAAAACCTGTTTTATGGCTGGGAGACGGCGGAAAAGTAATAAGTATTGCCATTCTTACACCGCAAGTAAACGGATTAGCAGAAAACCAGAGCTATCTTCCCGTATTTATACAAGGTGAATTTATTAGCAATTTTTCAAGTTTTTCCGCAATGTCCATACTGGAACGTCAGATTCTTGATGATCAGTATGCTGAACTTTATTCAGGATATTACTCTGACAATGTGAATAGTGTGAATGATCTAAGCCGTTTAACCCCAACAACTCACATTTTAGGCGGAAATTTAACAAGAACGACAAACGGATATACTTTACAAATGCATATAACCAGAACTAAGGATAAAATGACAATGGCTTCTTATTCAAAAACATTTACTTTTGCTGAAATGGATAACCTGGCAGGAATACGCATGGCATCTCTTGAGTTACTTGAGAAAATAGGTGTAATTCCGACAGAAAGGATGCGGGAGGAACTTACAGGAGGTGCTGCAGTTAACCGTGTAAATGCACAGAAAGCCTTGGCACAGGGTATTATAGCCCAAAGGTTGGGAGCTGATATAACAGCATTGAATTATTATTACCAGGCATCTGCGTTTGATCCATCTTTAGCGGAAGCGGTAACCCGTTCTTTAATAGTTAGAGAAAATATTTTTAGCAGCAATATTGGAGAAAATGTTCGAAGCAGCATGCAATATGATATACAATGGCGAAATGAATGGGTAGCACGTTTAGATGAAACAGTGCAATTTGTGGAGAGTTTCATTAGGAATATAAAATTATATACCTTGTTTTACGGAGACGAGATTAAACAGGGAGCTATCAATTACAGGAATGAAACTGTAACCTTGACTATACAAGCAACATTACGCCTAAGTAATATTCTGTTACGTTCGCTGGAGCGTGTATTACAAACAGTATTGTATGAGCTTAGTTCTACTGGAAGGAGAAGTGATTGGGGTTTATCAACTAGTTGGCCGCCTTTTTATCATGATGCATTTAGAGGGGTAAAAAGACAAGAATTTTCTGTAACATTTGAACTGGTGAATAGTAATAATGAAGTAATAGGAAGACAGGTTCTCAGAACATCTGGTTATTGGAATTTTGATACAGAATCTAATCCTTATGGAACATGGATAAAGACAGATCCTTTAAATATTTCAATTGGAAGTCAAAGTATACAAAATGTAGATTTTCAAAATGTTAATGTTAATAAAATAACTGACAGCTTGACTATACGAGTTGCAAGTATTAATGGAATAGATACTGAAACCGCGGTACGCAATGGAGATATACAAATAAGGGCGCTATCTCAAGAAGAGTTTAATATCAATGCGGCCTGTATAATTGAAAAAGGAGGAGTATTAAAATATGTTAATCTGGTTCAGAAAGAAGGAATAATTTTAGTTCCAAATATTGTTTGGGACGAAGTTATAACTTCAATCAGCACATTAGCATATGGAGGATTGAAAAGCGGTGATGCTACTATTACTTGGGAAGGTTATATGATCAATTATGAGAAAACCGGCGTCCATATAATTGTACCGGATAGCGTCAGATATATTAGCAAAAATGCTTTTGGTTATGATTCTATAGACAGTATTTCCATAGGAGCAAATGTTGTTTTAGGGAATGAATCTACAAATCAAAAATGTACAAGATTTGAGGATTTTAGAAATATTTATAATGGAAACGGAAGAAAAGAAGGAACTTATTCATGGGATTGGAATAGGAGAGGTACTGCCGTTGTGTGGAGTTTTAGTCCGCAACGGTAGTGAGTATGGTTAACAGAATAGAAGGTATAAAATTTAACATTGTTGATCACTCTAGTATAGCACAGGTTCTCTTAATTTTAGTCCGCTCTAATCCATACAAGCATTTCGCCGGGTGTACGGTTGCACCAAAAGCCGTAAGGAACAGCGGTAAGCTCAATGTCCTTTGACTGCGGTATAAATTTTTCAGAAAATGAATCCGGCTGCGAAGGCTCAATTAATTTCCTGCCTTTTGCTTTTATCGTCATAAGGCCGCCAAGAAGATCATCGCGCCAGATTTCATTTAACGGACTTTTTGTATCAAGTGACAAAGAGGCAAGGTTTTCGCCGTTGTCACATTCTTCAAAGCAAAAAATCTCAGGGCCGCGTGCAACTGCGATTTTACCGCAGTTGTAATGCACTTTCGGATTGGGATAAATGATTCTTGGCTTCATCAAAAATATAACGGTAATTTCATCGCCGCTTCGGATGTTTGTTAAACGGCAGTAATTGATTTTTCTTTCCCCGTGAATAAGACTGCCGTTTACATAAAAGGAAATATTTTCCGCGAATGACGGAATCCTAACGTTTACGGAAAAAACAGCGTCTTCTCCCTTTACAGCAATTTTTATATTACCCGTTTTCGGATAATCGGTTGTAAGCGATACTATCGCTTTTTTTCCGTTTATTGTAAAAGAAGTTTCATTTTGAATAAAAAGATTTATGTAAAGCCCGTCGTCATCAAGAAAATAAATGTAATGCCCAAGGCTTGTAAAAATACGCGCTACGTTTGTCGGGCAGCAGGCGCAGTCAAACCATTTCTGGCGCACCGGCTTTACATGCGAACGTGAAGTGAAATCCATGCAAGTCTGCGGCCATACTTCCATCGGGTTAACATAAAAATAACTATCGCCTTCAAGCGAAATGCCGCTTCTTACGCTGTTGTAAAGCGCGAGTTCAACTGTATCAAAATAAGAAGCGTCGCCTGTTGCTTTCGACATTCTCATGCCGAACATCGCAAGCGCGATAGAAGCGCAGGTTTCAGAATAATTTGAATCATTCGGCAAATCATAATCAACTGTGAAACGCTCAAGAAAACCTGACGAGCCCGCGCTGCCTGTGATGTACATCCGCTTCTGCGTAATATTATTCCAGAGAACGCGGCAGCTTTCCAAAAGTTCTGTATCATTATATTCCTGCGCAATGTCCGCCATCGCGCAGTAAAGATACAGCGCGCGCACCGCGTGTCCTTCCGCTGTATCCTGTTTTCTGACGGGAAGATGCGACTGGAAATATTTTGGTTCAAATCCGTGAGAGCCGCCCCATACAGACCTGAAACCGGGGCGGTTTTTTTCTTCAAGAAAATAATTAGGCTCGCCGCCTCTTGTATCAATAAAATATTTCGCCATGTCAAGATAACGCCGCGCGCCTGTTACGCGATACAATTTTACAAGCGCAAGCTCAACTTCGGGATGTCCCGGATAACCGTGCATCTTTCCATCTTCAGGGCCGAATGTTTCGCATATTAAATCCGCAAAGCGGCAAGCAATGTCAAGAATCGCTTTTTTACCCGTAGTCTCATAATACGCGGCCGCCGCTTCAAAAAAATGACCGGCGCAGTAAAGCTCGTGGCCTTCCATCAGGTTCTTCCATTTTTCATCAGGATAGTTAAGCGAAAAATAAGTGTTAAGATAGCCGTCTTTTTCCTGCGCCCTGCCGATTAGCGCGATCACTTCGTCGGCGGTTTTTTCAAGCTGCGGATCGGGACGGCTTGCAAGGCTGTACGCGACAGCTTCAAGCCACTTTGAAGCGTCGGAATCCTGAAAGACCATCCCCTGCTGTCTGCCTTTTTCTTCGCCTGCCGCGATCTTGAAATTTTTCAGGCAATAGCTTGGGGGCGTATCTTTTAACCTGTCGTTTAAAATTTCCCACTGCCAGGGAATTACCTTTTCGGGGATAAGCCTTGTGTACCTGTTCCAGTATGAATCGTCAATATTAATATCAGAAAGCGAAACCGGCTGTTTCATGTTTACATTATACCTTGTTATACAAATTTTTTGATATAGGAGAAATTAGAATAAACTGATAAAATTAAACACAAAATATGAAAATATTCCTGCAAAGGACTACTCAGAAATTCTTCGGCGCTCAGCTTGAATTCCGCGTCCGGCTTTTTAATATTCTTGCCGCCGCCGGAACGCTCATCAGCCTGATTGCGGGCGTTACGGGCATTTTTGTCGGCGCGGGACCCGCCAATTTCATTCTTAATATGCTGATCATGATCCTTTCCGCGGCTCTTTTGCGTTATTCGTTTTCCAGCGGAAAATACCAGCTCTGTTATATGATATCTGTTATCTGCATATTTTTAATGTTTTTTCCTGCGCTTTTTTTTAGCGCCGGCGGCTATCACAGCGGGATGCCTTTATTTTTTGTCTTCGCGGTTCTATTTACGGTTTTTATGCTTGAAGGAAAAAAGCGCATAATAACTGCCGCCATAGAACTTTCTGTTTATACATCATTGTGCATCATCGCGTATTATCATCCAGAAACTATAAATTTTTATATTTCAGAAGCTGACATCATGATCGATATAATTATTTGTTTTAACATTGTCAGCATCGCGCTTGGCGTTACAATGGCGCTGCACCTGAAAATATACAGCCAAAGACAAAAAGAACTTGAAGCCGCGCGCAGGCAGGTGGAAGAATACGCGATGATGAAAAGCAAACTGTTTGCCGGAATGAGCCACGAAATGCGCACTCCGCTTACTGTGATGTCAGCTTACGCGCAGTTCGCGGTGGAGCAGATAAAGCAGTCTTCGTTAAACGAAAAACTGCCGGGCGCGCAGACAGCCGCCGATCTTGCGACAATCAGCGATGAAGCGAAGCGTCTTGCGCAAATGGCGGACGAAACATTAAAAATATTGATGAGTACATTCGGCGCGGTTGACGGCGGCATTCATAAAAACCTGCCTGTCAACATGGGCGATCTTTGTTCGCGCCTTGCGCATTTATTCGAGCCTGTCTCGTCGCGAAGGGGAAAAAAGCTGCAGGTTTTTATCGGCGGCAGCATACCGGAAATATCAGGCGACGCCGACGCGCTGACGCAGCTTGTTTGGAACATTTTGCATAACGCGATAACGCATTCGGACGCGAAGACAATAAAAATAAAAGTTGAAACATGCGCGGATGATCCTTCGTGCGTAAAAATCGTGATAATCGACGACGGCACGGGCATCGATCCGAAAATACTGCCGCATATCTTTGAACGCGGCGTAAGCGGAAAAGAAGGCAGCAGCGGACTCGGCCTTACAATCTGCAGGGATATCGCAAGAAGACACGGCGGCGGCATCAGCGTGGAAAGCCCCGCGCCCTGCAAAACAAATGATCAGGCGGATCGCGCAGCAGTAACAGCCGGCGCCGCAGAAACGTTAAACGCAACAAACGCAGGAACAATCGTTACAGTGCTGCTGCGGGGCGCGGTATGAGCGTAAAAGGAACCGTGCTTCTTCTTGAAGACAATCTAAAAATCCTGGATATAAACCGCAGAATGCTGGAAAACGAAGGCGTTACAGTACTTACTGCGGAAAACATAGCGCAGGCGCGCGAACTTATCAGGAGTAGCCGCCCCGATGTCGCGGTTCTTGACATTATACTTCCGGACGGAAGCGGCATCGATTTTAACGCAGAAATACAAACGTTATGCGAAACATCCCGGGCTCCTGTTTACGCTCTCTTTCTTACGGCAAAAGCTGAACGCGAAGACATTCTTGCGGGATTATCAGCGGGCGGAAATGATTATATAACAAAACCGTATGATATTGATGAATTCAGGATGCGCGTTCTCGGATTCCTGCGTCTCGCCGAAAAAGCGCGTAACAGAGAAACTGACAAATCCCGCAGGCTTTCATCTGTCCTTACAGAAAAGGAAATGACGGTAGCGGCTCTTGCGGCGAAAGGACTTTATAACAAGGAAATCGCGGACAAAGTTTTCCTTTCGGTAAGCCGCGTAAAAACATGCCTGTCAGGAATTTACCGCAAACTGGGCATATCCGAAAATAATAATAAACGCGAAATACTTGCGCAAATAATAAAATAAAAATACAAAAATAAAAAATATCGTTATATGAAATATTAATTAAAAATAAAAATGATACCTTAATGATACCCCTTTAATGCGGTTTACTCACCATGTTTATGATAGATTCAATTATGTAAGGAAAACATGCGTCAGGGATTTATCCCAATTGCACATTGACGCAGGTTTTCTGTCCCGGCGCCTAGGTATTAGATGCCGGGTTTTTTTTGCTTTTCGCTGTAATAACCTTGATTTAACCATAATATATATGATAAATTTTTCTAATGAATAGAAAACCGCTAAAAAATTTGTTATACATAATTATTTTAACCGCTGTATTTATTTCCTGCGAGAACCCATTTTATCCTTTCCCGCATAAAGACGATGTGCTGACATTACAGGTTAAAAACCAGATTGAATGGAACAGGGCGGTTAATGCGATTTATAAGGGCGGTATCGGCAAAACTTATAATATTGTTATTACCGGCGATATTTACATATCGAGTTTTGCAGATTACTTCCTTCCGACATTTAATTTTTTGGAAAATATCAATATAACAATAACAGGAAACCATTTGATTACTTTATCAGGAGACGGCTGCATGTTTTATTTAACAGGCAGCCAGACATTGATTTTGCATGATGTTGATCTTGCCGGCAGCGAAAATAATTATTCCGCGCTTGTCAGAATAGGAAACGGAGCTTCAGTTATAATGAAAGGCACAGCTTCAATATCAGGCAATTATTCTTCGAATGCTCAGGGCGGCGGAGTATGTATTGAAGGCGGCTCCTTTATCATGGAGGACAGCTCTTCTGTAAAAAATAACAGCAGTTATTACGGGGGCGGCGTGTATCTTTCATCAGGATTATTTATCATGAAAGGCGGTTCAGTTTCCGGAAATTATTCAGACGCAAGAGGCGGCGGTTTATATATAAGAGACGGAAATTTCCAAATTAATAACGGTATTATATACGGCGAAAATGAAAATGAATTAAGCAACATGTGTGTCGCGCACGATTCCGGCATCGCGTTATATCTGGAAGAAGGCTCGGCGGAATACGGCGCGTTTTTTATTAATAGATGGAGCGGTATTCCAATCCTGTACGGCGGATCGCAATTCAGGGATCAAACAATAAATGTTATATACGGCAGCCTGCAGTAACAGACATCGTTACGCGCAATGCGGTCATAATTTAATTTATCTTTGCCCGTAATAAGCGCCGGCTCCGTGCTTGCGTTCCCAGTGTTTTTGAATTATATGATCCGGAAGCGGTTTTGCCAAAGGATCGAGCGTTACTGTTAAAAAAGCCATCTTGCAAATTTCTTCAAGAACGGCGCTGTTAAAAACAGAGTTCGCCGCGGAGCTTCCCCATGTGAAGGGGCCGTGTCCCGCGACAAGAATCATGCTGACGGCATCAGGTTTTAAACTGTATTTTTTTAATGTATCCGCGATAAGGCTGCCGGTTTCCAGTTCATAATCATTTTTTACGGCTTCCCTGCTCATGTATTCCGTGCATGGAATTTCACATAACGCGTAATCCGCGTGCGTGGTTCCAAACACCGGCACCGGCTTTTTCGCCTGCGCCCACGCGGCGGCGTACGTTGAATGGGTGTGCGTAATTCCGCGGATGTTTTTATCCTGCGCGTTAAATTCGCGGTATAAAACAAGGTGCGTTTTTGTGTCAGACGAAGGTTTCAATTTTCCTTCCGCGACATTGCCCTGCAGATCAACTAACACCATTGAATCAGGCGACAATTTTTCATAATCAACGCCTGACGGTTTTATGGCGAATATGCCTTTACCGGGATCAAAGGCTGATGAATTTCCCCATGTATAAATTGCAAGACCGCGCCTTTTAATTTCCATGTTGGCTTCATAAGCTTCTTCCCGCAGATATTTATGCCCGATCATAAAAAGCCGCGCTCCACCGCAGTTCATCACGCAGTCTGTTTACATTTGTGTTTTTATCGATTAACACAAATTCAATGCCGCACATTTCAGCCCAGTCGCGGAAATATTCGGCGGTAAGCGAAGAACTGTAAACAGAATGATGCGTTCCGCCGCAGAGTATCCACGCTTCAGCGGAATCATACAGGTTCGGATACGGTTTCCAAAGCGCGCGCGCGACGGGGAGCTTCAGCATTTCGTTTTCAATTTTAATTGTTTCAATTTCGTTGACGATCATTCTAAAGCGGTTTCCAAGATCGATTAGAGTCGCAAGCACCGCAGGACCCGCCGCCGCGTTAAACACCATGCGCGCAGGATCAGCCTTGCCGCCGATTCCAAGCGGATGAACTTCTATGCGCGGCCTGCCTTCGGCGATAGAAGGACATACTTCGAGCATGTGCGCGCCAAGTGCGGCTTCCTTTCCCGGTTCAAAATGATAGGTGTAATCTTCCATAAATGACGTGCCGCCTTTAAGACCCTGCGCCATAACTTTCGCGCATCGTGTCAGCATGGACTGCTTCCAGTCGCCTTCCGCACCGAAGCCGTAGCCCTGCTCCATCAGCCTTTGCGCCGCAAGCCCGGGAAGCTGCGGAAGACCGTGAAGGTCCTGAAAGGTCGTTGTAAAAGCGCAGGCGTTTTCTTTATCAAGCATTTCCTTAAGAGCGATTTCAATTTTGGCCTGCTCAAGCATCGCGTTTCTTGCTCTGCCCGCCTGCTTCAGTTCAGGCGCAAGTTCGTAAGCGACACCATAAACTTCGGCTGCAAGCTTTTCAGCAAGCGCGCCGGAAACTTGCGCATAACGGGCGGCAAGTTCGCCGATGCCCCATGTGTTCACCTGCCAGCCAAGTTTAATCTGCGCTTCTATCTTGTCGCCTTCCGTTACCGCGACTTCCCGCATATTGTCGCCGAGACGCAGAACAACTTTGTTCATTCCGTCCTGTTTCGCGGCTGCCGCCCGCATCCACACGCTGATGCGCCGGCGGACTTCCGCGTCCTGCCAGAAACCCGCGATAATTTTCCGCGGAAGACGCATCCTTGCGTGAATGTAACCGTGCTCCCTGTCGCCGTGCGCGGACTGGTTTAAATTCATAAAATCCATATCGATGGAAGCCCACGGTATGTCGCGGTTAAACTGCGTATGCAGATGAAGAAGCGGCTTGCGGTTAATGGAAAGCCCCTGTATCCACATTTTAGACGGCGAAAATGTATGCATCCATGTGATAATTCCAGCGCATGAAGCGCAGGAAGCGGCTTCTTCAAAAAGTTCGCGGATTCCGGAAGGCGTGACGGCAACAGGCTTTAAAAAAATCTTAAAAGGAATATTCGTATCTTTATTAAATTCGTCTGTCATGATTCGGGCATGTTCGGCGACCTGCTTCAGCGTTTCATCACCATACAAATCCTGGCTCCCCGCGATAAACCAAAACGCAATTTTATCCGTTTCCATTTTTTTCTCCTTCAGGTTTTTCAGCCTGTTGTTATATCGATTTAATTATTTCCCGCAAACTATTTTTTAAAATTTTCAACAGCGGATTTTTCAACCGCAAGCCCCGCCTTATAACGTTCCATAAAAATTGTAAAACTTTCAACATCCTTTGGATCGGGGTTTATCTTAACGCTTGTCAGATTCTTAAAAACTTTATCAGACAGAAACTTCTCAAGCGTAATTTTTTTTATTTTATCATTTTGACTATAAAGCATATACGAAGCGAGCAGGGCGATACCCCATGCGCCGCCTTCGCCGCTTAAACCCTGATTTGATGAAGAACTTTCAATTACGGACACAGGCGCGTTAAACGCAGCCGCCATATAACGCTGTCCGATTTCTTTGGTTTTGAATAATCCGCCGTGGCCCAAAAGACTGTCGATGCGCACCTTTTCTTTTTCAAGGATTTCAATTCCGATCTTTAAGGTTCCAAGCGCGGAAAACAAAATTGCGCGCATAAAATTCGCGAGTGAAAAATTACCGCCGGGAAGCCGCGCTAAAAGCGGGCGGCCTTCTTCAATACCCGTAAGATGTTCGCCGGAAAAATAATTATAGGAAAGAAGACCGCCGCATCCGCTGTCAGCTTCCAGGGATTTTAAAAAAAGCGCTTCATAAAAATCCGCTTTGCTCATTTTAACTTCCGGCGCATCCTGTAAATTTCCGCGCGTGATTTCCGCGGCTTCCATGAACAGCCTGATCCACGCGTCAATGTCTGAAGTGCAGTTGTTGCAGTGAACCATCGCGACAGGTTTTCCCGCGGGGGTTACGATTACATCAATCTGCGGATAAACTTTTGATAATTCTTTTTCCATCACGATCATGGCAAAGACAGATGTGCCGGCGGAAATATTTCCCGTGTGTTCCGCGATGCTGTTAGTCGCAGCCATCCCTGTGCCGGCGTCGCCTTCAGGCGGACAGAACGGGATGCCGGCCTGCAATGAGCCGTCAGGAGAAAGAAGCAAAGCGCCTTCACGCGTAAGGGTTCCGGCCGCATCGCCCGCTTCATAAATCGCAGGAAGTATGTCATTTATTTTCCATGGAAAATTATATGAAGAAGCAAGCTTATCAAATTTTTTTAACATCTGCGGATCATAATTTTTTAAGCCGCAGTCGACAGGAAACAATCCCGACGCGTCGTTTAAGCCGGCGGCTTTTTTTCCGGTAAGCTTCCAGTGCACATAACCCGCAAGCGATGTGATAAAGTCAATATCCTTTACATGTTCTTCGCCGTTCAGCATCGCTTGATACAAATGCGCGATGCTCCATCGCTGCGGTATATTAAAATTGAACTCTTCTGTAAGAAGACCCGCGGCTTTTTCTGTTGTAGTATTGCGCCATGTACGGAAAGCCGTAAGCTGACTGCCGTCTTTGCCAAAGACAAGATAACCGTGCATCATCGCGGAAATTCCAACAGCCCCGGACGATGTCAGATTGACGCCGTAACGATTTTTAACATCCTGCGAAAGATTTTTAAAACATTCGCGCAATCCCGTCCAGACATCGTCAAGATCGTAAGTCCAGTAACCGTTTTTGAATTTGTTCTCCCAGTCAAAGCCGCCTGACGCTATTGGATCGCCTGAAAATTCTCCGCCTGTGCCAGGCGAGCTTATCAGCACAGCTTTGATGCGCGTCGATCCAAGCTCAATGCCAAGAGCAGTTTTTCCTTCAATAACAGCCTGATCTGTTTTCATCAAAATTATTCCTTTGGTAAATTGAGCTTATCCCAAACCGCGGTCAGTTTCGGGAAAGCGTCAATTTTTAACAAGAATTAAAACATCCGCCGCCGCGAACATGAAACGTTCGTTAGCTGCAAAAATTTTGCCGGTTATAAGATCGCGCGAAGCTTCGGGAATAACAATTTCTTTTTCTGTTTTATTGTTGTTAAGCACAAATGTAAACGCCTTGCCGTCCTTTACGCGGCGGGATGCCTCGATTCCTTCCGCCGCGGGAAACACCGGAGCAATTCCGCATTCACCGCAGATTCCCGTTGTGATTCGTTCAAGAAGCGCAGGCTCCGGCTTTGCGCCGAAATACCAGACCTGCCCCTTGCCGAATTTGCTCCGGCACAGCGCGGGAGTTCCGGCGTAAAAATCACTTTCGTAAACGGCGATAACTTCCGCGTTTTCTGGATGTATAATGTCGCAGAACAATTCGGCTTTCCATACACCTGTAACGCCTTCGCCTGATAAACTGCCGAACGGATCGTTTTTAATCACAAAGCCGTTGTTCTTTCCCGGAAGCAGCGCGTCTGTTTCTTCCACCCAGATGCCGCACAATGAACGAAGCTCGCCGGGATATCCGTCTTGGGTGACAAGATCGCTTTCGTCTGTCATGCCGGAAAAATACGTTGTGATTAAAACGCCGCCGCCGCTTACAAAGTCTTTAAGTTTCTGCGCGTAACCTGGTTTTACCATGTATAAAAGCGGAGCGAAAAGTATTTTATATTTATCAAGCGGCGTATCAACGCCTATTATATCCGCTTGAAAATTCTGTTTCGCAAGCGCGTCATAATAAAGGTAAACATCTTCAGGATAATTTATGTCTTTTGTAGGACCCGCGGAAAGCGAAGTCGCCCACCAGTTATCCCAATCGTAAAGAACAGCCGCCTGTGAATCAATCACGCTGTCCAAAAATTCGCCGCCGAGCCTTTTCAATTCTTCACCTAACGCGGCTGTTTCGCGGAACACGCGCGTGTTTTCATGTCCGCAGTGATCGATTACAGCCCCGTGAAACTTTTCGCAGCATCCGCGCGACCGGCGCATCTGGAAAAACATCACAGTGTCGGAGCCGTGCGCAAGCGCCTGATAACTCCAAAGTCTCATGATCCCCGGCCGCTTTAACGAGTTATAGGGCTGCCAGTTTGTAACGCTCGGCGTCTGCTCCATGAGCGAAAAAGGTTTTCCGCCGCCGCAGCCGCGCATAAGAGCGTGGCTCATCGAAATGCGGGTGTAGGGACAATCAGGCCAGGGATAATTGTCCCACGCGACAAAGTCCATATGCTTGCCCCATTTAAAATAATCAAGGTCCCAATACGTACCCATTAAATTTGTCGTTATGGGAATATCGGGCGTTATTTCCCGCAGGGCGTTCGCTTCGGCAAGATAGCAGTCAAGAAGGCTGTCGGAATAAAACCGCCTGTAATCGATTGATTGAATCTGACAGGAACCCGATACGCGGTGCTGATGCCCCCATTCGCCGCCAAGAAAACTAGGCGATACAATATCTTCCCAGTCATGGTATGTGTGTCCCCAAAAATTTGCGTTCCACGCGGCGTTTAACGCGTCCAGCGTTTTATATTTTTTCTCCAGCCATTTGCGGAACGCGTTCTGGCAGTTGTCGCAGTAACAGTAACCGCCGTATTCATTTGACACATGCCACGCGGCAAGGTTGTCAAGTTTCCCGTAACGCTCCGCAAGCCTGCGCGCAAGAAGGCTTGAGTACATTCTGTAAACGCCGCTGTTCGGACATGAGTTCTGCCTGTCGCCGAACTTGCGCTTTGAGCCGTCGGTGTTCACGCGCAGAACTTCAGGATACTTGCGCGCCATCCACGCCGGATGCGTCGCGGTCGCGGTCGCAAGACATATCTTCATGCCGGCTTTGCTTACAGTTTCGATAATATCATCAAGAACTGAAAAATTGTAAACGTCTTCAGACGGCTGAAGCGCAGCCCAGCTGAAAACATTTATGGTAAGAATATCAATGCCGGCCAGCGTCAGAAGGCGCATGTCTTCCTTCCATGTTTCCCTTGGCCACTGCTCGGGATTATAATCCCCGCCGTATAAAATTTTATTTATATTACCCGCTAATTTCATATAATGAATTATATATTGGATTCAGATAATTTTGTAGGAAAAAAATGTTGTCTGGATTTTTCAACAAACTATTCAATAATACAAAAATATTAGGTTTTTTATTAAAAATTCAATACAAAACAAAAATTCTATGATATTATTTATGTTATAATGCAAGTCGATAATATTATATGACTTTGTCAAAGTCATGCATTCAAAACCAAGGAGGGGAAAGATCAGGAGGCCTGAAAAATGACGTATTTTAATGAGTTAACCTTTAGCTTAAAAGATGATGCGTCGGATATTTATGAGCAAACAAGAGAAAATCCTAATGAGATTCTGGCAATCCCTTGCCCTGTTTGCAATGATTCGCTTGATGAGTATGCGGATCGTTATTTAAATGAGTTGTTCGAAGGACTGGGTATAGGAGATAGTTAATGGACACCCTTGATTCTACTTTTACTAGTCCTACAGATTGTTATTTAGCTCTGTTTCAGGATGCCCTTTTTGAGCATAATGGAAACACATATATTTTTGAAAACAATCAATTTAAACGCAGAGATATAGATGAAGTTGTTAAGAAGATCGCAAACATGGCTGATAATTTTTATTCAAAAATGGCAAATAAAAAAGCCTCATTTAAAAAATGTTCACCGCGAATTGATTATAATGCTCTTCGCGGTGTAGTCTTACGATACTCCCGGGATATATATGGTTTTCGTCGTATAAAAGCAAAACTAGAGAATCTAGAAAATATCACTGGAATAAATTCTGACCTAAAAGATGAAATAGAACAAATAGTTTCAGAAAGCGGACATTTTGGATTTTTAATTCCTTCCAGCAGTCCATACCTTCATAGGCAGGCATCAGTATTATTATATTGGTTTTCTGTCTTAAAACCTTTTCACCTTGATCGTAATGGGAATGACGGACTCTTTCCGGAAGCATACATCATTGCATTTTATAATGAATATTTTGCCTATTCATTAATAAATATCGCGCTTCATTCACAATCCTCAGAAATGGTTCTACATACTAATGAAGAATTCTTTAAATCGGAATTTTTATATCAGTTGCATTTTAGAAACTTGTCCCGTTCTTCGCTGGAATTTTTTCTTCCCAGTTGGATAAAAACAATTACATCAAAGAGTAAAAAATAGACAGAAATCCGGTTCTTCCTGAAGCCTTAGGGATTCTTAAATTTACCGTTAATATCCATAGCAGAAACAGAAAAGCAAAATAGACACCAGCGGCAATTTCATATAAACTAAACTCATGAATAACATCAAACTTAATTTCGATGAAGAGCGCGTAAGGAAACTGATCGACGCGGTTGTCGAAAAAACGCTGCGTATTGATCTAACATGGGACTGGCCGTGCGGTGTCGGTTTTTACGGAATAACGCGCGCTGCGGAAGCGGCTGGAAATAAAAGTTACATAGAAAAATTATCAGCGTGGGTGGATGAGTATCTTGCGATCGGACTTCCTGATACAACGGTTAACACAGCGTCGATGGGCCACACTTTGCTTTATCTGTATCAGAAAACCGGCAAATTTCTGGAGCCGTTAAAGGATACGCTTTCGTGGCTGCAGACAAAAGCGGCGCGTTTCGGCGACAGGGTTTTGCAGCATGTTGTATCATCAAAAAACGATTTTCCGGAGCAGGCATGGGCTGACACGCTTTTCATGGCGGCTTATCTGATGCTGAGAAGCGGCATCGAATTTAAAGACGAAACATTGATAGAAGACGCGCTGAATCAATATGAATGGCACATAAAATATCTTCAGAACCCCGCGACAGGTTTGTGGTATCACGGTTATAACAATATCGAAAAAAATAATATGTCAGGTTTTTACTGGGCGCGCGCGAACGCATGGGCGGCGTATACCGTAAGCCGGGCGAACAGAATTCTGCCTAAGCCGTATCTGTATCCGGCGTGGACCGGCATGACCGCTTCGTTACGCGATCAGCTGAGCGCCGTAAAGTATTTGCAGAATGACGAAGGACTGTGGCGCACAATTCTTGACGACGAAGAATCATACGGCGAAGTGTCGGCAACAGCGGGGCTTGGAGCGGCGATGCTTAACAACAATAATCCGCTCCACACAAAATATGTTCAAAAGGCGTTTGACGCGGTGTTGAATAACATCACAGAAGACGGACGCGTATTGAATGTTTCAGGCGGAACAGCCGTCATGAACGACCGCGAAGGCTACAGAAAAATTCCCAAGGACTGGGTGCAGGGCTGGGGTCAGGGACTTGCCCTTGCGTTTATGACAACCGCGCTGACATCCGAAGAAAAAGCGTATAACGTTTAATTAAAGTTTCCAATTAACTTTAATTAGTTCGAAAAAAAACCCGTCTGGTTATTAGCCGGACGGGTTGTTAATTAAATCAATTCAAAAATTAATTGCCCCAGAGCCTTACTTTATCTTTGACAAGCTGCGTCATCGCGGCGCCGGCATTTTCAACGCCCATGCGGCGAAGCTGCGCAAGCATTGTGTCCCAGGCGGCGTCAAAGTCCGCTGTTCTTCCAAGCACCATGTTGGAAAGCGCGGTCTTAACATAATCGTCCGCTTCTGAAATTAAAGCGTTAAGATCGGGCGGCAGCGCATACTGCCATGCGGCGCCGTGGCGTGTAACGCCCAGGGATTCTGTCGGCGGGAAAAGATCCGTCCACATTGTCGCCCCGTAAGCTGCAAGCGTTTCTACTTCGACAGCGTGATAATTCTGAACGAGCGTTTCCGGGCTGTCCCTTGTAATAAAGTTGCCGGTTGAATCAATAAAACCGCGGCCGTACATCGGGAAAGGATGCTGATAGATTCCGACGCCTGTTCTTCTGCCCCAGTTGGGATCGGATAAAGAAGCAACCCTTTCGGATTCAATCATTATGCGCTTTCCGTTAACAACATTGTAATTCACGCCTTCGATGCCCCAGTTGATAAGTATCTGCGCCTGTTCTGACGCCATCCAGTCAAGGAATTCAAACGCTCTTTCAGGATCTTTGCAGGATGTTGTAATCGCAATGCCCCAGCCGCCGGAGAATCCGGGATCCATTAATGAAGCAGCCTGAATGCTTTCGTTAAGAGTAATCGGAAGATAGGCAAATGTTCTTTCAAGAAGGCCTTCGCCGATAAGGGACTGCTTTGATTCACCGTAACCCCAGTCAGGATACGCGATTCCTAATACTCTGCCGGACGCGATTTTTGCTCTCCATTCATCTTCTGTCTGTGTAAACGATTCAGGATCAAGAATGCCTTCCGCGTTCATGCGGTTAAGCCACTTGTAATATTCTTTTGCCTGCGGATGGAAAAATTTGTAATAAGCTTCGAGCGTGTTCTGATCGACAATCCACTGTCCGTCATCGGGATAACCGAGAAGGAAGCAGGAAGGATTGGAAAGATCGATATACCACTGCCATGTGTCTATTAAAAGGGAGAAACCGATCGTTCTGCGTCCGTTAATGGTCGGATATCTTTGAAGATATGTTCTGATTGCGTTTTCATAATCCTGCAGCGTCCTCATTCTGGGATATCCAAGTTCCTTTAAAACAGCGTGCTGAATCTGCATGGTTCCGTCAGTTGACCACATGCCGTTATGCACAGCGTATGTTCCTACGCTGTAAATGCGCGGATCTTCTGTGGTGTTTTTTAGGCGGCCAAGCATATTGCCGTACAGTTTTTTCAGGTTGTTTCCCTTTCTGGCGATCATGTCGTCAAGAGCAATAACCATGCCAGCGTCAATAAGCATGGTAAGATCGCCCTTTGCGAAAATCAAGTCGGGAAGCGTGCCTGACGCCATCATGAGGCCTACTACCTGCTGATAATCGCCGCCGACAGGACGGTCGATTTTGAGAGTAACACCGGTCTGCCTGGTGATTTCTCTCGCGACAGGATCGGTAAACGCCATGTCTTCAATCGCGTCAGCGTTAAAGAATGTAAATGTAATAGGGCTTGTAGTTCCGGCAGTTGACTGGCCGGAGCCTCCGCTTCTGTTACATCCTGCAAGAACAAACAATGTCATGACGACTGCCATGATTGTCCAGAAAACAGTAAGTTTTTTCATCTTACATCTCCTTATAATTTTATCCCTTTTTAAATGAAAATCTAAAAAGGTTTCATTACTCTTTTACCGCGCCGATTGTAATGCCGGAAACAAAATATTTCTGCAGGAACGGATAAATCAGCAGAATGGGAACTGTCGCAATAACAGTAATAGCCATCTTGATCGCTTCGGGGCTGCGTCTTGCTGTCCGCAGGCTCTGCGAATAAATATCCGCCGCGCTGCCTACAGCCTGCGCGCTGTCCAGCACCTTCATAAGTTCATACTGCAGGGTAGTAAGCTGCGCGTTATTGCGCGCGTATATGTAGGTATCGAACCAGCTGTTCCACTGCCCTACAGCGATAAATAACGCGATTGTCGCGAGAACTGGTTTACAAAGCGGCAGAATCACCCTGAAAAAAATTGTTATGTCGTTGGCTCCGTCAATCTTCGCTGATTCCTGCAGTGAATAGGGAATATTATCCATGTATGAACGTATAACGATAACATTAAAAGCGTTTATAAGACCGGGAAGAAGATAAACCCAGAAAGTGTTGATAAGCCCAAGGTTCCTTATGAGCAAATAATCGGGGATTAATCCGCCGCTGACGTACATTGTAACTACAAGGAAGATTGTAAAACTTCTGCGGAACATGAAATCCCTGCGGCTCAGAACAAAGGCAAACATCGCGCAGCAAAGAACGCCGCTGATTGCGCCTAACACCGTGCGCAGCACAGAGTTGAAAAAAGCAATCGGCAGATTGCTTCCGGCTTCGAAAAGGCCGATATAATTCTGCAGTGTCGGAACCCTCGGCAGTATCTGAATCCCGCCCTTTACTGTATCCAGCGGATCGTTAAACGACTTGGCGGTTACATTCAAGAACGGATAAAGAGTAACAATAACTACCAAAAACATAAAGATGAGAATAATTACATCAATATAATTTCTTTTATATATAGTAGCCATGTATTCTCCTTATTAGAATAATCTTCCAGTGCCGGATTTTTTGGCCGCATAATTCGCTATAAATAACAGAATAATACTGATAACGGATTTGAATATACCTATAGCAGTGCCGAATGAATACCTGTACTGGCTAAGACCGTACCGGAAAGCATAGAAATCAAGGGTAAGCGCTTTCGGAGCAGTCAGAGCTGTTTGAAGCATGAACTGTCTTTCAAAACCAATGTTTAAAATATTACCAATGCTTAAAATAAGCAGGATGATAATTGTGCCTTTTATGCCCGGCAAAGTAATGTGCCAGATTTTCTGGAACCGGTTTACGCCGTCAATTTCCGCGGCTTCGTAAATCTGGGAATCAATCCCCGCCATCGCCGCAAGATAAATAATCGCGTTCCAGCCCATTTCCTTCCATATATCCGCGATTGTAACAACCCACCAGAAGTATTCCTGTTTTATAAGGACATTGGTACGATCGGTAATCCAGCCGAGATTAAGCAGTATGTCGTTTATCGGGCCGTATATCGCGAGCATTTCCTTAACGATATTGGCGACAACAACCCAGGAAACGAAGTGCGGAAGGTATGAAACAGTTTGGGTAAAGCGTTTAAACGGAAGATAACGAAGCTCGTTCAGCAGGACGGCGAAAGTAATCGCCATAAAAGTGCCGAAAACAAGCATCATAAGACTCATGCCGAGAGTATTCTGCAGCGCCTGATAGAAAAGATTCGCCTTAAAAAGATCAGCAAAATGCTTAAAACCGACCCACGGTGAATTAAACCAGCCCAGATTGGGCTTGTAATCCTGAAAAGCCATAATCCAGCCGATAAGCGGAATGTATCTGAAAATAAAAAGCCAAATTATAAAAGGAACGGACAGCAATAGAAGATATCTTTGATCAAACAGCCGTTTGCCAAACGATCTATCTTGTAACTTTAATTGCATACACGATCGTAACACTTAACATTAAATATGTCAAATTTAAATGTTAAAAATTGATAATTATAACAAAATTTGCTATTTTCAATGATTGAATTTCATAAAAAGCCCTAAAATATGTAAAAAAAAGCTCCTGCCTGACCTTTTATTATCAGACAGGAGCAGATATATATACTAACCCGGCATCTATTTAAAATGAATAGATACCAGGTTTAGATACCACAAATCTCCGGACTTATTAAGAATGTTCCTAAACATAACTAACATCCGGAAATTAAAATTACCGCTATAAAATTAAGATAATAAAGAGTTGAATCTCGCGGCAAGTGGTTTTTAATATAAAAACTATTATTTTAAACTAAATATATTTAATCAGGCATCTGGCACTAAACAACAGTTTTTAGTAAAATCTTTATATGCCAAATGTATTAATAACCGGAGCTGATCGGGGGCTTGGTTTTTCGCTGTGCAGGGAATTTCTCGGGCGCGGCTGGACTGTCTTCGGCGGCAAATTTCTGCAGGATTACAGCCTACTTGAACAGGAACGGGAAAAAAATCCCGCGCTGCATATTATTCCGCTTGATGCGGGCGATACAGCTTCGATAAAAAAAGCGGCCGAGCTTACAGCGCAGCAGACCGATTCGCTCGATATGCTTATTTCAAACGCCGCGCTCATGGGACAGGTTAAATGCAGCATCGACGATCCGCCGATGGATTTAAACGCTCCCTGGGACAGTTTCCGCGTTAACGCGCTCGGGCCTGTTCACATGGTGGAAAGTTTTCTTCCGCTTTTTGACAAGGGCGGCATGAAGCGGCTGTGCTTTGTTTCATCCGAAGTTTCGTGCATTCTTTTAATGAAGCACCGCGCGGGAAGCAGCTATCCGTACCCTATGAGCAAGAGTTCTCTTAACATGGGCGTACGCCTGATGCACAATCTTTTATATCCGCAGGGTTATTCTTTCAGGCTCTATCATCCCGGATGGATGAAGCGCATGGCGCCTGACGGCTCATTATCGGAATATGCCGCGATTGATCCTGCTGACACCGCGGCGCACGCGGCAAAGTATTTTGAAAAGCCGCTTGGCGACGAGCACCGCATGATTTTGTACGATTATAACGGTCAGGAATGGCCGTTTTAATTATGAATGTGTAATGAGGAATGTTTAATTATGTATGTACTTATAACAAATATTAAAAATGAATTTGATAAAGCGCTCGCAGTTGTTTTTTCGCGCGAAGGTTATAAAGTTTTCGCGTTAGGTGAAGATAAGGCCGGCGGCGCAGCTCCGCTTGGATCTGATCCGCAAAAAGCCGCTGCGGCTTTATTAAATGAAGCGAAACTAATCGACATATACATTGATACAACCGACGAACGCGGCGCAGGTGACAGCTTTAATGTTCGTTCAGGCATTAACGATAAAACAATGCGCGAACTTTATGACGCGAACGTAATAAAACCGATGGCTCTGCTTGAAACTTTTTTTCCGCTTTTAGAAGCGGGCGGGACAAAACGCATCTGCTATCTTACATCGGCGCAGGCGAGCATTAACGAAACGCGCGGAACGGAAGGGTACGGCTACAAAATGGCGAAAGCGGGGCTTCATAATTTTTTGCAGATAACAAGAAACGTGCTTGCGCCCAAGGGTTATACAATGCGCGTCTACGATCCGTCTTATGAATCAAACGAAGGAATTACCGCGCAAATGTCAGCGGAAGCGGCGTTTAATTACTTTACGCGCGTACGCGGCATCGAACGCGGAGATCAAAACCGCGATGACGAAACCAATCTTGTGTTCCGCGACGTGTACGGCAGGCAGCATTCATGGTGATACGGTGAGCAGATGAAAACATTATGGCGCATCGCGAAAGAAGCGGTCAGGTATAAATGGTGGCTGCTGCTTGCGATCCTGGGAACTTTTTTATTAACGGGAGTAAACTTAATCGCCCCGCGGATTATGGCGAACATGACAGGGCTTGTCGCGCAGGGAATAACGGAAGAAAAATTCCCTGCAATCCTTTGGATGGCAGGCAGTCTTCTGGGTCTTTTTCTTATAAGAATTCTTTTCAGGTTTTTAAGCAGCTACTGTTCGCATAGGGCGGCATGGAAGCTTGTCCTTGAACTGCGGATGAAAGTCTACAACGCGATTCAATCGTTCTCCATGGATTATTTTCACAACAAGCAGACGGGCGAACTTTTAAGCCGCGTAATGAATGATGTCGCTACATTTGAACTTATCTACGCGCACATCACCCCCGATATTATTACAAATTTTGTTACCCTTGCAGGCGTTACAGTGATTATTTTCAGCATAAATCCGCAGCTTGCGCTTGTTACGTGCATACCAATACCGTTCATTCTTGTGTCAGGATGGTTTTTCAGCAAAAAAGTGCGCCCGAATTTCCGCAGAATGCAAAAATCGCAGGGTGAACTTTCGGCGCAGCTTCAGGATAATTTTTCCGGCATACAGGAAATACAGGCTTTCAGCCGCCAGTCGTCGGCGACGCAGAAAGTGCTTGCCAAGGGCGAAGATTTTACGCATAACATGCTGCGCGCGTTAAAATTGAACGCGATCTTTCATCCAAGCGTCGAGTTTATGACGTCGCTTGGAAGCGTTATCGTTGTCGGGTTCGGCGGATATTTCGCGTTCAGGAATCAGCTTTCCGTAGAAGATGTAGTCGCTTTCCTTTTATATCTTGCTTTGTTTTACGCGCCAATCACCGGGCTTGCGCAGCTTCTTGAATCCGCGCAGCAGTCGCTAGCCGGAGCCGAAAGGGTTATCGAAATCCTTGACGCGCCCAACAGCATCGTTAATCAAAAAGACGCGAAGCCAATCGGAAAGGCCGAAGGCCGCATCACTTTTGAAGACGTTCATTTTTCGTACATTAAAGATGTGCCTGTGCTTGAAAATGTTTCGTTCGATGTAAAGCCGGGACAAATGGTCGCGCTTGTCGGAGCGACCGGCGTAGGCAAAACCACGCTTAGTCAGCTTATCGCAAGGTTTTACGATCCTGTAAGCGGAAGAGTCTGCCTTGACGGTCACGACATCAAATATATAACGCTTGAAACGCTGCGCCCCAATATTTCAGTTGTCCTTCAGGATACGTTTTTGTTCAACGGTTCGATAGAAGAAAATATCGCGTTCGCGAAACCTGATTCAACTTTTGAACAGATAGAAGGCGCGGCGAAGATAGCGAGAATTCACGAAGACATCATGCTGATGCCTGACGGATACAACACGCAGGTCGGCGAGCGCGGCGTAAAGTTATCAGGCGGACAGAAGCAGCGCATCGCAATCGCGCGCGCGGTTCTTTGTCAGGCGCCCGTGCTCATTCTTGACGAAGCGACCGCTTCCGTCGATGTCCGCACAGAAGCGAAGATTCAGCAGGCGATAAACGAAATCGCCGGAACGCGCACGATTGTAATTATCGCCCACCGCCTTTCAACCGTCCGCAACGCTGACACAATTTTTGTTTTTGAAAAAGGGCGCATTGTTCAATCGGGCAGCCATGATGAACTGATCAAGCAGGACGGACTGTACCAAAAACTTTGCCATGTACAAGAAAAGAATTAATTTCCTTTGTATTCACATAAAGCATAATAATTCTGTTACATGAACGCCGGTTACAGCCTTAATAAAAATTCCTTGACATATTTTACGGGCAGGGATTAAAATAACATATAGATTAAAACATTTTTAACAGAGGGTAGAAAATGATTAATGTAGAAAATGAAGTAAACAAACACAAGAACACTAAAGACAGGGACGAGATTGCAAGGAGCATCAATGAATATAAAAATCTTGCGCTCCAGTCTGCCAATAATCTTTCTCTTGCCGGGCAATACAATATGGTGGCTCTCAGGCTTCAGGATATCTACGACAAGCTTCCTGCGCCGCGTTTAAAAAATATTGCTTCCAACAGGTCCGACGTACAAACCAAAACTGCAAAAATTTCCAAAGAAGAAAAAGATAAAATAAACGCCGCATGGAAAAAGAAAGCCGGAAGCACCGGTAAAAAGTAGTTATAAAAATCAAATATAACCTGCCGGATTGAACGCTTCCGCTTAATTTGATGCGAGGGTTATTTACGTTTATATCTCACGCTATATGGGTGTTCACATGATAGGGAATATAAGTGTAAGTCTAAATTTATATATCTACAAATAAATATTAATTAAATGCAGACAGGGAAAGCCGCCGTCCGAAAAAACTTTGGGAGAGCCCGCTTACGAGCCTTTGTGTTTTGTCTTATTTGGTTTCAATATTTCAAATATGCGTAAATTCTTTATGTTATAAAGAATTAACTTAACATTACAATACATCATTTGAATAAGACAAAACACCTGTCTCTCCAGCGGAGATTGTCACCTACGGTGCCTCCCAAAAATGTTTTTTCGGTCAGCAGTCTACCCTGTCTGCAAATAAGTACTTATGTTTTATAATATGAATACCCGTTATCCTTTTGATGTGAATACCAATATATTCAACTTGAAAGGAGCGGCGCTAGCCCGCAGGGGAAAACATTTCAGGAGTTCGCTGCGAAGGAGACCAGCGAATAAAACAATAACAATTAGCTCGAAAAAAATACCGTATTAAAATACGCTAATCTTTCTTTTTTGCTCTATGATTTTGGATTATTTTAATACGGTGGGCTTCTGAGCAGATTCTTCCTGAGTTTTCTCCTGTGGGCTAGCGCCGCTCCTTTTTCAGATAAGGTTTTAGTATTCACATCAAAAAGAAAAAGAGTTCATTAATAAAATAAAAACCCTGTCATGTGAATACCCAGTTCACGCTATATTAGCGGCTGTTTTTATTTTTTCCTTCTGATTAAATCCGCGGCTATCTGCGGGCTTGCGGCGTTTATCACGTCTTCGCGGAGCGTCTCGTTGCTGAGAATCGACCCTATTGCCGCAAGGAACTGCACATGAAGGCCGCCTGTCTTTCTTGGCGATACAATCAGGATAAAAAGCCGCGACGGCAGGCCGTCCATGGATTCAAAGTTAGCTCCCGATTTTTTAATTCCAACCGCGACCGCGGTTTCAATTATTCCGTCAGTTCTGCCGTGCGGAAGAGCGATTCCGAATTCCATGCCCGTGCTCATTGATTCTTCGCGTTCAAGTACGTCAGACATTACAGCGTAGCGGTCTTTGATTTTGCCGTGGAAATCCAGTATATCAACAAGTTCTTCTATAATTTCGCCTTTTGTTTCGCCTTGCAAATTCATGGAAAAATGATCCGGATTTATCAGCGCAAAAATATCTTTTGTCGTTCTCGCTTCCGCATCCAAAAGATTTTTTTTCATTTTCTGCGGATTTACGGACGCTTTTAATTTTTCGATGTCGTGCGAAAGCTCAAGGATAACTTCGTAAATTTCATTTTTAATAAAAGGCATATCAGTCTTTGCGGTTGTAATGTCAACTCTATTATCTTCTTCGGTTATGGTAATGGATATGTCGTCCTTTCTCGCCTGCGCGGTAAATTTATTATTTCTTGTCATCCTTTGAACAAAAAATTTGCTCGATCTAAGCTCCTGTAAAAGTTTATTCATAACAAGGTCCGCGATATCGTCGGAATCGAAATTCCAGGCTTCTTGAACAGTGTCGTCGCCCTTTACAGGTTTTCTTGTTCCCGGTTTCGGTATATTCAGAGTAAGGGCAAGCAGCGGAGGAGAAGCGACGATTGTAAGAAAGATCATGAAAACCGCGGCGGTAAAAATCTGATTGTCAAGAACGCCTGCGGAAAGCCCGATGCCGCAGGTGATAAGCGCTCCTTCTCCGCGCGGAATCATTCCCATGCCGATACGCAGCGCGCCGACGCGGTTAAAGCCGAAAAGCAGCGCAGGGCCTCCGGCGCCGATAACTTTTGATAAAATGACAGCTAACGTAAAAACGCCGGAAAAGATCAATGTAACCGGCGAAAGAACTTCGCGGATATTTACCATCATGCCCATTACCGCGAAAAACATCGGCACAAAAAATTCATAAAGGGGACGGATGCGCTCCTGAATGACGGCGGCGATATCCGTTTTTGAAAGCGAAAGCCCGGCGATATAGGCGCCGATGATCAGCGCGAATCCCTGTTTTTCAAGAACTCCTGCGAGAATAAGGGCAAGCCCCATCGCGAGAATAGAAAAATCCATATTATGCTTGAACAATTTTAAAAATGAAGCGAGAAATTTCGCGCCGATTAAAAACAGGGCGGTAACGGCGAACCAGATACCGAAGATTTTTCCCGCCATAAAAAGTATATCCCGGGCTGAAAGACCGCCTGCGGCGTTTCCGCCCACGATCGAAACAATTCCCAAAACAACTGCAAGCAGAACTATCCATATTACGTCGTCAAAAACAGCCGCCGTTAAAATTGTAACGCCTTCAGGCGAATCCATTTTTTTTCGTTCCGATAAGGTGCGCGCGCTTATGCCGACAGAAGTGGTTGTCGCGATAACGCCGAGGAACAGGCAGTAAGGATCCCAGAAAGGAGCGTCAAAAATAAATACGCCGCATAAAGCTCCGACAGCAAAGGAAAGCACCGCCCCGCTTACGCCGCAAACTCCGCCTGCGATTGAATATCTTAAAAAAAGGCTTAAGTTTGTTTCTAGGCCTGAAGCGAAAAGAAGGATGACCGAAGCGACAGTGGCGAACGCGTATAATTCAACGCTTACGGCAAGTCCGCTGGTTTCGGCGATTGGAAATATTCCATCGGGAAAGAACGGCAGCGGAATTCCGCCAAGCGCGAAAGGCCCGATAATAGCGCCCGCGATCAGTTCGCCAAGCACGGACGGCACACCTATCTTTTTCGCAAGATGTCCAAACAAGCGAACAGCAAATAAAATTATGCCTACCTGCAGAACAAGTTCGGCAACAAGCTCAGTAACCTGCATGATAATACTCTTTTTATAATGTAATGATTTTCTTATGTTAGTGTCAACGGGACAGCGGATATGATAACTGTTCAATATTACTTATAATACAATTAAATATCATAAAAAAATGAATATGATGTTATGAAAATAGTTTTAAAAGTTTGAATTAATAATTGAATAATCACAAAATTTTCTGTAGACTTTTAACATGAAAATTTTTATCTTATACATACTGACAGGTTTAATTGTCTCAGCGGCTGTCATGATTCCTTTTGCCGGCGGAGTATCATCGTTTTTGGTTTTTGTAACAACCGCGGATATGCTCTTTGTTGTCTGCCTATGGGCGCTTGGTTTTGCCGTTACTTCCTTTGTATTCGGCATAATAACAAAAGACTATTCATGGGTTGACAGGCTCTGGAGCATACTGCCTGTGGGATTCGCCTGGTACTACGCGTACAGAAGCGGCTGCGCTTTAGCGCCATGCGTTGCGGCGGGGCTTATAACAGTCTGGGGCATACGCCTTACATTTAATTTTTCCAGAAAAGGCGGTTATAATGGAATAGAAGATTACCGCTGGAGTTATTTAAGAACTAAAATTACAAATCCCGTTCTTTGGCAGATTTTCAATTTATTTTTTATTTCGTTTTTTCAGACAGGATTGTTTGTTTTATTTACATACCCTGTATACAGCCTGACTCTTTATTCATCTAACAGCAGCAGCCTGCCGGTTCTGTTCTGGGTTTTCTCGGTTTTGGGAATCGCGCTTGTATGTTATGAGTTTGCCTGCGATCAGCAGCAGTGGAATTTCCACGGCGCGAAAAAGGCGGCAAAGGAAAACAGGAATTACCCGGAAAAATTTTCATCTGATGTTAAAAACGGTTTTTTGTCTCACGGCTTTTTCGCATTAAGCCGCCACCCTGCGTATTTCGGCGAACTTGGTTTCTGGTGGACTATCTGGCTTGCGGCTTTTTCATTAACATGGAATCCGGTTTCATCAGGTTTATTCGGACCGGTATTACTTACAATTATAATTGTCGGCTCGACCTTTTTGGCGGAAACAATCAGCTCATCAAAATATCCTGAATATAAAAATTACCAGAAAAAAGTATTAAGCATAATAATCCCCTGGTTTCCAAAAAAAGGTTAAGATGATTTTGATAAAGTAAAAACGCCGCTTTTCATTGATACCGGATAAAGTTGACGGGGGAAACATGACAAATAAAAATATCGAAGAACGGTGGGCGCGGACAGAGTGGTTCAGAAACGCGCGGTTTGGCATGTTTATCCACTGGGGGCTTTACTCGATTCCTTCGCGCGGGGAATGGGTAAGAAGCGTTGAAAAAATGCCCAAGGAAGATTATCGCCAATTTTTTGAAGAGTTCAATCCTGTGGAATACCGCCCGAAGGAATGGGCGGCTCTCGCGAAAAAAGCCGGAATGAAATACGCGATTCTCACCGCGAAGCATCATGACGGATTCTGCCTTTGGGACACAAAGCTGACGGATTATAATGCAGCTAACACACCCGCGGGAAGAGACCTTGTGCGCGAATATGTTGACGCATTCCGCGCGGAAGGAATAAAGGTCGGGCTTTATTTTTCGATTATCGACTGGCATCACGATGACTTCCCGCATTATGAAGACTGGAATCACCCGATGCGCGAAAATAAAAACTGCAGCAACGAGAAAAGGGACTTTAACCGCTACATCGAATTTATGCACGGACAGGTGCGTGAGCTGCTAACGGGTTACGGCAGGCTGGATATAATGTGGTTCGATTTTTCTTACGGCGAAATGGCGGGATCAAAATGGAAGGCTCAGGAATTAATCGATATGGTTCGATCTCTGCAGCCTGACATAATTATTGATAACCGCCTTGAAGGATCGGGCGAACAGTCAGGGACAATCCTGACAGATAACCCGTCGGATTTCGCAGGCGATTTCGCCTGCCCCGAGCAGATGATTCCGCCGCAGGGCATTGTAAATAAATCCGGCGACAGCGTTCCGTGGGAAGCGTGTCTTACATTAAACTGCAACTGGGGCTACAGCGCAGCCGACCAGCACTGGAAACAGGCAGACATGGTAATCCGCATGCTTGTTGAATGTGTGTCAAAAAACGGAAACCTTCTATTAAATGTCGGCCCTGATCCAAAAGGGAGAATTCCCGAAGCTTCAATAAAAATTCTGGAAGAAGTCGGCTGCTGGATGGAAAAAAATTCTCGGAGTATTTACGGCTGCGGCATTTCAGAATTTCCAAAACCTGAATGGGGGCGTTTCACGCAAAACGGAAAAACGTTATACGCTCACATATTTGAACCGCAGGCGGGCGCAATCTGCCTTTTTAACATGGACGGCAAATTAAAAAAAACGCGGCTCCTTAGCGACGGCAGCGAAGTGCGAATCCCGAAAAAAGAATGGAACCTGAGCGAATACAAGGAACACGAATTTCTGTATCTAAAACCCGGACACGGCAATAACTATCCGCTGCCGGATAAAATTGATACAGTAGTGGAAATCAGTTTAAAGTAATTATGGTATTCACATAACAAAATAGTTTTTCCATAAACGCGAACCAGCGGTTCGCAAGTTTTGTAAAAGGCTCAATCTATTATTTTATCTTTTCTTCAGAAAAAAATTGTTTTAGCGCTTTTAAAACATCATCAACAATGCCTTGTCTTAAATTTTCCAACTCTTTTTGATTGGCGGAAGCATAATAAAAAAGTTCATATGTTTCTATATTTAGAGCTTCCGCTAGACGATCAAGCACTTCGGGTGTAGGGAATTTCCGGCATGTTTCAATAGTTGCAAGATATTGTGATGAAATATTGGCCAATTCAGCCAATTTATCCTGTGAAATGCCGCATTTACGGCGGTATTCCTTTAAATTATTCGCTAAAATTTCCCTGATACTAACCATTTTTCCAATTCCCTAGCCTTTAAGAATAAAATAATTGCTTTTTAGGTATTGACAAATTGGCTTTTAGGATATAATTATATTCTTATTGGCTAACTTTTGTAATTTTCTTATTTCCTTACAGGAAAATTACATAGCCTTTTTATGTTTGTCGTTGACAAACAATTGTCCATCAGGGCAAAAAATTTAATGTGATTATCTTTTCATATTATATGGACAGGTAATCAAACAAAGGAGAGTTTTCATGAAAAATTCATTAAAACTGCTTGGGATTATTGCCTTCATCGCAATAATCGGATTTTCAATGGCTAGCTGCGGTGAAGAAGATGATGTCATTGTTGAAACTAACTCATTTGCTAATACATCCTGGTCAGGTCCGGGTATGTCATTGTCATTTACATCAAGTAATTTTACTCTAATTGAAGACGGAGAAATTTTTCAAGGGACATATACTTATTCCGGAAATACAGCTACATTAACCGGAAATGGTTTTTCTCAAACTGCTACTATTTCAGGAAATACATTATCAATGGGCGGCGTCACTTTTACAAGAAACTGAAAAGTATTTTGATCAAATCTTCAAAAGAGGCGGTAAGTTAAACTTAATGCCTCTTTATTAATTAACTTCATTATTATTACGGCAGCTCTTCTCTTTTAATAAAGGATTTAATTGAATAGATAAATAGTATATTAATTTGATTTAATCTGATATATTAATTCAACTGATAAAGAGAGGCAGAAATGGAATATGCCATCACGATGAATAATATCAATAAGGTCTTCGCCGCAAAGACAGCGATTAAAGATCTTTCCATTGATATAAAAGAAGGGGAAATGTTTGGTTTTCTCGGTCCTTCGGGAGCCGGCAAAACCACAACCATAAAAATTGTTACAGGTCAGCTTAAGCAAACGGGCGGAAAAGCTGCGATTCTCGGGCGTGACACGACAACGCTGAATCACGAAATTTACAGTCAGATCGGAATCGTTACGGACAATTCAGGCTTGTACGAAAACATGAGCGCATACGACAATCTCCTTGTTTTCGCGCGGATTTTAAACATAAATAAAAATGAGATTCCAGTCCTTCTTTGCAAAGTCGGTCTTGGCGATGAAGGCTCAAAACAGGTAAAGAAATTTTCGCGCGGCATGAAGCAGCGGCTAATTTTCGCGCGCGCGATGCTGAATAAACCGAAAATTCTTTTTCTTGACGAACCGACAAGCGGGCTTGATCCTTCCACTGCGCTTGAAATTCATAAACTGATGCTTAGCATGAAAAATGAAGGCACAACTTTTTTTCTTACCACCCACAATATGACAGAAGCCGCCAAACTCTGCGATCGCATCGCCTTGTTTAACGAAGGCGTAATTGTCGATATGGGCACTCTTGATGAACTAAGCCAGAAGTACAACGATCAAAAAAGCGTAAAAATTCTTTTAAATTCCGGCGAAGAAGTCTCTCTTGCCTTGACGCCCGATAATAGCCAAAAAATAGAAATGTTAGTCGCAAGAGACGCAGTGGTCACTATACATTCGCAGGAGCCGACGCTGGAAAATATTTTCCTGAAACTTACAGGGAGGGAATTATCATGATTTCATTCAGAAAAATTTCAGCGCTTTACTGCAAGAACATGAAAAATATTTTTTATAATCCGTTTATTATGACTTCTCCAATCGCGATATTGGTGATGTCATACCTGTTCGGCATGTTTATGATTCCTGACGACGCTCCTATCGAAGTTTTTAATATAATCATGAACATGATCGTCAATATGAACGCGATTATGTGCGGGGTCATGATAATGAGCATTTTAATCGCGGAAGAAAAAGAAAAGAACACCCTTAATGTCCTGATTACATCTACAGTATCCGGTTTTGATTTCCTGATTGGAAGCGTATTAACAACCGCAACCATCACTGTTATCTGCAATGCAGCGATTTATTTTATTATGGGAGCGCAGAATTATTTTGCTTTCGGACAATTCATGCTGATAACGACCCTTGGAGCGGTAGCGGCGATTACTTTCGGCGCGACCATCGGACTTCTTTCAAAAAACCAGATGACAGCCTCTACCATTGTAGCTCCAATATTTTTATTGATATTGATACCGATGTTTTTCAGGGGCAGTTTTTTTATTGATAACGTGCTGTATTATCTTTTTACGGAGCAGATCGGCATTTCTTTAATGGAACTCGCCGAAGGTGAATTATCAATATTACGCGTAATAATAATAACCGCGAACTTTATTATATTCGCATTAATCTTCGGTTTATGTTACCGCAGGCGCGGGTTATCCGCATAAAACGCTTTTTTACAACGTTTATAACCTGAAATAAATTTTTATATCATTACTTCAGTTATTTTCGCTTTTAAAATGACTTGTTGTATACTATAATGTAGCAAGGTTTGCAGTATGGCGTATAAAAACATATTTTCCATTCCCGTAACTAAGCACCGCCAGTCTACCATGAAGCGAAAATTTATGATTTTTTCCGTAATTTTATTTTTAATGATATTTGTGCTTGTAAGCGTCACCTTTTTTCTTCTGATGGAACGGATACTGCACAGCGATTCAGGAAATGAACTTATGAAGACAATTGAGCTTGAACGTCTAAGGCTTGAAGCTTCTGTGGAAAGGGAAATCGCAGTAGTGTACAATATGTCGGAATCTCCTTTAATAAAAAGATATTTAACTAACCCTGAAAATCAGGATTTAAAAGAACTTGTTTATGAAGAAATAGGAGCCTACAGCAGAACGCTGGGAGAAAGATCGATCTTCTGGATTAACAATAAAGATAAAATCTTTTATACTACCGATCACGATTCATATATACTTGATCCTGAAAACACAGCCAATTACTGGTATAACATGACGCTTTACGAAACAGAAGGATTCAACTTAAACATTAATTATAATAACGAACTTAATGTGACAAATTTATGGATTAACGCGCCGGTATTTGACAGCGCGCATGTTCCGGTCGGAATGGTCGGAACAGGAATAAATTTAACAAACTTTATCAATAATATATATAAAAATTATATCGGAAATTCGCATTTGTATTTTTTTAACGCGTCCGGCGAAATTACAGGCGCGAAAGATATCGATCTTGTAAAAAATAAAATCAACATAAAAAATATACTCGGCGACGGCGGCGATGAAATATTCAATCAAATAAAAAATCTTGGAGATAGCGGCATTATCAATTTTAGGCTGGACGGCAGAAACGTCATTGCCGCGCTTGGAACAATTTCTGCGCTTAACTGGTATGTAACCGCGGTTCACAGCTACACAATTCTGGAACCGCTGCAGACCGGAATGACAATTCTTCTTGCGGTAATGATGACGGTGGTTTTCGCGGTATTAATGGTGTTTAACATTTTTGTAGCAAGATTGATGGAACCGCTTTACAGCATTGTAAAAAAGATAAGCCAGATTTCCAGCGACTGGGATTTAAAAGATCATGATGAAATAAATAAAATGAATGAAATAGGCACTCTCGGCGAATTTTTAACAATGACAATAATTGATCCTTTAACAGGCGTTTACAACAGGCGTTTTCTTGACGGAAACATGAAAGTGCTGATTAAAACGCTTTCGCGAACCGGCGGAAAACTCAGCCTGCTGATGATAGACATTGATTTTTTTAAAAAATACAATGATACTTACGGTCATGAAATGGGCGACAAATGCCTGCAGGAAGTTTCAAACGCCCTGAATAAATCCATTACAAGGGAAGAAGATTTTCTTGCAAGATACGGCGGAGAAGAATTTGTTGTTGTGCTGCCTAATACTGACGAATCCGGAGCGGCGCTTATCGCGGAAAAATTATTGAAGAATGTGATTGATTGTAAAATTATTAATAAAAACAATGACGCTTCGCCGTATGTTACAATTTCAATCGGCGGCACCACAGGCGCTGTTAAATATTCACATAACGAAAGCGATTATATAAAACCCGCTGATACTGCGCTGTACAGATCAAAACAAAACGGACGCAACCGTTACACATTTGAAAATTTTAATAAAGAAGGCGAAGAAGAATGAATTACGCGGAAGAATCCTTAAAAAAACATTATCAATGGAAAGGCAAACTTGAAATCATAAACAAGATGCCGGTATCAACGCGCGAAGACCTTTCGCTTGCCTACACGCCCGGCGTCGCGCAGCCTTGTCTTGAAATACAGAAGCATCCGGAAAAAAGCTGGGAGCTTACAGGCAGATGGAACACAGTCGCAGTTGTCACAGACGGAACCGCCGTTTTGGGACTCGGCGATATCGGTCCTGAAGCGGGAATGCCGGTAATGGAAGGTAAATGCGTTTTATTTAAGGCGTTCGGCGGCGTAGACGCGATTCCGCTCTGCATCCGCTCAAAAGAAGTTGACGTAATAGTAGAAACAGTAGCGCTGCTTGCGGGAAGCTTCGGCGGAATAAATCTTGAAGATATTTCCGCGCCGCGCTGTTTTGAAATTGAACGTAAATTAAAATCGCGCTGCGACATCCCGATCTTTCATGACGATCAGCACGGCACCGCGATTGTTACGCTTGCCGCGCTTATTAACGCTTTAAAGCTGACAGGAAAAAAACTTGACAGCATCAGTGTTGTAACGCTTGGCGCGGGAGCCGCGGGAATCGCCGTTATAAAATTATTACAGGCAGTAGGACTGTCCGACGCTGTGTTATGCGACAGACAGGGTGCGATTTACCGCGGAAGGCCGGATTTGCATTTAAACAAAGAGAAAGAAGAAATGGCTGAAATATCGAACAAACAGATGAAGAAAGGTACCCTTGCCGATGTAATGCGCGGCGCGGATGTTTTTATCGGCGTATCAGCTCCGGGAATGGTAACAGCCGGCATGGTCAAATCGATGGCGCCTAACGCGATCCTGTTCCCGATGTCAAACCCGACTCCGGAAATTATGCCTGACGAAGCCGCCGCCGCGGGAGCCGCGGTTGTAGGAACCGGGCGAAGTGATTTCGCAAACCAGATAAACAATGTTCTTGCATTCCCCGGAATTTTCCGCGGCGCGCTCGATGTTCGCGCCAGCGATATCAATAATGAAATGAAAATCGCGGCTTCTTACGCTCTTGCGAACCTTGTTTCTGATAACGAACTTCGCCCTGATTACATTATCCCTGCCGCGTTTGATCCAAGAATAAAAGACGCTGTTGCCAAAGCTGCGGCGCAGGCGGCGGTAAAAAGCGGCGTGGCAAGATTAGCTTTGCCTTAAAATTAATTTGGTATTCACATGACAAGGTAAATAATTTATTAAACAAGTTAACTTTTTAATATGAATAAAGAAACTTTATTTTAAAAGGAGTGGCGTAAACCCACAGGGAAAACTCTGGAAGAACCTGCTCCGGAGCCACCGCGTTAAAATATTCAAAAATCTAAGACTAATAAAAGAAAGATACGTGAATTTTAACACGGTATTTCTTTCGAGCTAATTATTCTTTATTATTAGCTGGTCTCCTACGCAGCGAATTCCAGAAAATGTTTTCCCTGCGGGCTTGCGCCTCTCCTTTCTGGTTAAAATTTATAGTCATATAAAAATAATAATTGGTATTAAAATAAATTAATTATGAAGGCATGAGCGCAAAGATTTACCGGCGATTTCGGTGTGGATCGCCGATGCACCCTTAACCGCTGGATAGACCCTTTTTGCTCTACAAATAAATTAAATAACCAAAGAATTAATATAATTAATATTAAGTAGCGGTTAAGCGTTAACTAGAACCGAAGGTTCGCGGTCACAGCCGCTTGAGCCGGTGAGGCTTTGCGTTCACGCCTTCAATATTCAACTAAAATATAAAAATAATATTACCTGTCATGTGAATATTTATTAATAATTTTTATCAAGAAAAAAACTTTCGGGCGGGCCAAGATATGATTTTAATGGCTCCCTGCCGTTTTTATATACAAGAATTTTTTCAAGCACAATTCCGGCTTCAAGAGCGCCAATTGAAATTTCCTGATAACCGGCATTAAATGACAGCGAAACTTTACTTACGCGTATATTATCTAAAACACCCTGACACCACGGCAAATACGACGGGCTTCCCGCTTTGAAATCCGCTGGTATACAGGTAACAATATGCGGATTATTATTCGTGTCCGTTAGCTGTAATCTTAACGCTCTTTTATTCTGAATGGAATTTGCCGGCGCAGTCCAGATTTCAGCGGTATAATTTCCGGCATCTTCAATTAAAAAACGGTAAGCGAGCGACGGTTTTTCTTCGTTTGCATTAAAATCTTTCGTAACAGGAAAAACTTTCATGCCGCATCCGCTTCTGCCGTAATTTTTAAGTTCAATGAATCCTGCACCGTCAACGTCTTTCTTAGCATAAAAATGATTCGCGTGCATTACTATTACGCCATTATTTTCCAAAAATGTCATCGATTTTATGTCTTTGATATTCGTATGTCTCGCTTTTACTTCAACAGCGACAACTGTTTCTTTATCCTTAATTAATAAACGTGTTGATTGAATTTCACCGGCCGGTTTTTTTTCTGAAAGTTTTTTTCTGTCGCAGCGCAGTTTAATTTCTTCCTGCGATTCAACCGTTCCTTTAACTGAACTGATTTCAAGCCAATCGCAATCATTATCGCTTTCTATAATATAATTAATACTGCCTGTTCCGTCATTCGCTATTTCAAGAATAACTTCTTCCGCGCCTTCATACAAAAAATCATCGGCTTTAATAATCATGGGGCTTCCGTAAGTTTTTGTGCAGATTTCTTCCCTGTCCTTGCGCGAAACAACCATGCGCGGTTTGTACGCAGGCTCAACCTGAATCCTCAGCGGATACCTGCAGTTGTCTTCGTTCCATCTTGTAAAGCCGATATGCTGCTCAAGTTCCATTCCCTTCCATTTTCCGTTTTTGAATAACGTAATTTCTTCACATAACGCGCGGTCTTTTTCTATACACTCTGTTACAAGGGCGGCGTAATTATTAGCGATCTTCTTTCCCTGATTCGCATAATGCCTGTTTTTCGCCGCGTACAGATTCATCCTTAAAAGATTAATGCTTGCCTTTGCAGGGAAATAAATCATGCTGTAATACGCTTCACGCGCTGAACCGTCAGGATACTTTTTATCTGCAAGCTCTGCGTATATTTCTTCGTTTAACGTTTCAATACTGTCAGCGATAGCCAGCATTCTGTCCGCTTCAAAATAGTGACACGGATGGTAAACATCAGCGTTAAGCGCTTCAGGCCGGCGCATCGCGTTCATCCGTAAATAACCGTGAAGCGCTTCCGCCATTTTTTTTCGCGTTGCTTCGTCTACATTTATGAATGTCTTTTTCAGCCACATCATTGTAAAATCGTCAATGCTGTTAGGTGATTTTGTTCCCCACTTTTCAAAATCATACGCGAGTTCCATGAAATACGAAAGCGGCGTTTCGTTAAATTTTAAATCGCCTACATTGACTATCCATATATCCCTTATTCCGTAATCATAAGCCATGCACATCTGTTCCCATGTTCTTTCATAAGAAGTTGACGGCATCCATTCATAGGAAACAGGGCCGCCGTGATAATCAAAGTGATAATACATTCCGAATCCGCCGTTGCGTCTGCGCAGTTCTTCTGTTGGCAGCGTGCGCATAAAACCGTAGTTGTCTTCGCATAACATGCAGATAACGCCGTCGAGTTCGTCCCAGTCTTTTAAACCTTCTGTCTTTTCATTGCCGTAAAAATATTCTTCAACTTCTTTGTACAGTGCGAGAACCTGCGGAACGCTTTTTATATCAGGATTAACATGTTTTTTTATAAGTTCGCGCTGGTTTTTAATAATATCCTTTAAAAGGTCTATATTGTCCTTTAGTGACGCGTTTTCACCTAACATTGAACTGTCGCGTTCGCCGCGCATTCCGATGGTGATAATTTTTTCGTACTTTCCGCTTCTTTTTAAAGCGTCTTCCCAGTATCTTAAAAGCCCTTTTTTATTTATGTAATAATTCCAGTCATTGCCGTATTCGGACTCAGGCCCCCTTACCTTGTCCCACTCTTCGCTTGCGCGAAGGCACGGTTCATGGTGAGACGCGCCCATCACAACCCCGTAAACGTCAGCTAACTCTTCGTTAAGATTTCCCGGCCCGTCAAGCGGGAATGAAGATGTCCACATCGCAGGCCATAAATAATTTCCCTTTAATCGCAGCAAAAGTTCAAATACATGATCATACATTTCGGCAGTAAATCCGCCGAAACGCCCGAAGGTCCAGCTGCCGAAACAGGGCCATTCATCATTGATAAAAAATCCACGGTATTTTACGCTTGGCTCTTTAGAAATTATTTCGATATCGTTTTTTATTTCAATATTTTCCCTTCGCGCAGGTTCTGCATCGCCCCAGAAATGCAGCGGAGAAACGCCGATATATTCAGATAACGCGAACATTCCGTAAATTGTTCCGCGCTTGTCGCTTCCGCAGATTAAAAGCGTTTTTTCAGCGTGATTCCCGCAAACAAGCGCGTCATTAATAAATTTAATTTGATAAACTTCCCTTTTCCCATGCAGCGCGTTTAAATCAATTTTACCTTCGCCTGATAATTTTTCCAGAATCTGGCTTTTTCCCAATGTCGCGAAAATAATCCTGCATTCATGACTTGCGTTATCTGCAAATGAATCCGCGATAACAGGAAGCGCTCCCGTTACTTTTTCAAAATCAAGCGCGACTTTTGCCGCGATTCTTTTAACGCCTTCAAATGCCTGTTCTTCGGCGATAAAACAAAATTTGTTCATAATAACCCCATCCCTGTGTCACTTTCCCTTAAAAGGGTTTCTTCGATATTTCCGCCTGAAAGCGAAAAATTATTTTTGCTTTCCTTATCGTAGACAGTCTGTGCGCTATAATCAATACCGTCCTGTCCTTCATGAAATTTCCGGTACATTCCTGAATTACCTTGTCCGCTTTTGTTTATTGTTAATTCTATTCATTTAAAAACATTAAAATGTTTTTGTTTACTTCTTCAGGATTATCCTGATTTGAACTATGTCCTGCGCCTTTAATCATGCGCAGCGTGCAATGCGGATCGTTTTGCGGCCATGATATCATAATTTTTTTTATATTTCCTGATTTGTCATCTTCGCCGCAAAGCAGCAGCACAGGGTTTTTAAATTTATATTCATTGTCTTCATGCAGGCATAAAAGAAGCGACATCATTATATCGATAAAATTATTTTTTTCCATTCTTTCAAAACATTTCCTGACATAATTTTTTGTATATTCCGTGTTTCCGCATGCGTCCGCGCTTTGCCTGACCAGCGTTTTCCACGGGTACATCATAAATAAAAACCGCGATATTTTTAAAGTGAATTTGTCCGCTGACGACAATTTTTGCGTATTTTTGGTGCAGTCAATCAAAACAAGTTTTTCGATAAAACCGGGATTGTAATAAGCGATTTCCTGCGCAAGATTTCCGCCCATCGACTGCCCGATAAATACTGCTTTTTCTATCTTGTGAATTTCAAGTAATTTTAAACAATCGTTATGCATATCCTTAAAACTAAATTTTTTATTTTTATCAAGTTTTGAAAGCCCATGACCTCTTGCGTCCCACGCGATTATATTGTAATTACTTAACGCGTCAATCTGTTTTTCAAAAATAAAATGATCGCAGCCTGCGCCGTGCAGTAAAATTAAGTATTTATCCGTGTTTCCCTTTTTATGCCAATAAAATATTTCGCAGTCAAGATTACGGAAACTCATTTTTTGAAAATCATCAAAAGACATTTTTTCTCCTTTATTATTCCGCTTTATCGCCATCAAGAAGTTTTAATAATGTATGTTCAATTTCAAAATGAGACATCAATTTTCTTATATTTTCACTGTAATTTTTCCTGCCGCCTGTGTATCGCGCGCGTATCATCGCGTTTTTTGGCGTATTTTCTTCGCCGATAAATTCTACAGCATCAACATAGTAACCGCAGTCGTTTAATATTTCACAGCGGATACAGTCTGTCAGCAGGGCGGAAAAACGTTCCTTGAAAAGCCCGTAACGCAGAAGAAGCGAATATTCATCAGCTCGTTTTATTTTTGTGTTAACTTCCTGCTGGCAGCACGGAACGCTGAAAATATATTTAACTTTGTTTTTTATCGCGTAATGCAGGGCGTAATCGGTCGCGGTATCACAAGCATGTAGCGTAACAATCATGTCAACTCTGCCCTGATAAAGCGTAACCTTCGATATATCGCCTTCTATAAAATTTAAATTTTCATAATTATATTTATTTGCGACATTGTTGCAAAAATCTACAACATATTGATCTTTGTCATATCCTGTTATTTTAACATTTATATTTTTAATATATTTAAAATAGTGATACAAAATAAAAGTTAAATATGATTTTCCGCAGCCAAATTCAACAATATGTAAATCATCATTGATATTTTCTTCTTTTTTATCTTTCATACCGGAAATAATGTTTTTTAAAAAATTGTTAATCTGCTTAAATTTATAATGTTTAGCTTTAATTATATGAAAATCTTCTGTAAAAACGCCTAAATCCACCAGCGGCATTACAGGCATTCCTTCTTTTAAAAGATAATCTTTTACGTTATCATGATTATTAATTTTGGAATCTAAATCTGCAGCTTTCGTTTTTTTTGCGCTGTTAGCTGATTTTATTACTGAAATTTTATTTTTCTTTGATATGCGGTATTCAATAATATTATTAACAGTAATTATATGAATGTGTTTATATTTATTTTCGTTCAAAAATCTTTCAAGATAAGAATGAAGCCCTGTTTCGGGAATATTCTCATGAAAAGCGGAGCCCGCGATAATTTTTTCGCATTGCCATGTTTTATTTTTCTTCAGCATGACAGGTTTCATTACAGCTTTATACCCGTCTTTCCCCGGCAATGCAAAAACAATTTTTATAAGATCCTTATGCGTAATTCCTGCGATCGCTTCAATTATTTCTGTATAAATAGAATGTTCTCCATAAAATCAATCAAGCGGCTGCGGCCTTACGCACTTGCTCTTAACGTTATAATAACTGCCTGTTGATGAAGCGTCGTGGAAGCCGTGCATTATTTCAAGAACATGATTTGCAAGCTCGCCGGAAGCTCTGTGCGGCCTGTTTTCCCTTACGGCTTCCGCCATGTCCACAAGTCCAAGACCGCGGCTGTTTTCGGGAAAACTTCCCAAAAGAGGAACTTCAGACCAGTCGTTTTCACGGTAGCGTTTAACGTAAACAGGCCCGCCGAAAGTATTCGGATCGGGAACGCGGAGCGTCCCTTTGCTGCCGTAAATTTCGATGCACGGAAGCGTGTGCGAATACACATCAAAGCTTGTAATAACAGTCGCCGCGGCTCCGCATTCAAAATCAAGAATGCCGGTAACATGGGTAGGAACATCAACATCAATCACTGCGCCGTTAAGCGGTTCGCTTGTTATGGTACGTTTATCAAAACTTTTTTTAGCGGTTCCGCATACACGGGTGACAGGCCCAAGCAAATTTACAAGAGCTGTCAGGTAATAAGGCCCCATATCAAACATCGGACCGCCGCCCGCCTTGTAGTAAAATTCAGGCCCGGGATGCCAGTGCTCATGACCGTGATTCACCATGAAAGCCGCCGCGGCGACAGGCGTTCCAATCCATCCGTCATCAAGAAGTTTTCTGCATGTTTGAATGCCGGATCCAAGAAAAGTATCGGGAGCATTGCCGACGCGCAGATTTTTTTCCCGCGCGATTTTTAGAACTTCACCGGCTTCCTCGCGTTTTGCGCATAACGGTTTTTCGCCGTAAAGATGCTTTCCGGCTTTTACAGCGGCAAGCGCCACCGCGTAATGATTAAAAGGTTCTGTAATATTCAGGATTATGTCCACGTCAGGACTGTTGATAAGGTCGTCCGTGTTTTTAATGTACGGTATATTATATTTTTCGCTTGCGTTATGCGCTCTTTCCGGAATCAAATCCGTCAGGGCTGTAACTTTAATGCGTTTCGCGAACATTCCTGTCAGGTTCGTAAAATAAATGCCGCTGATATTTCCGCAGCCGACAACTCCTATTCGCGGTAAATCCATTTATTTCTCCTTAATACATTTTAACGGGACTCTTCCAGTCATCTGCTTTTAATCCCTTCCTGCGCGCAATCTCCCTGCCTTCCGCTGCCCAAAGCAATCCGCGCTTCATCAGCTCCCACGCTTCGGGAATGTCAAACACATCGTTGTGATGGCCTAACGCGTTGTAAAAAACCCTGCCGTATCCCCATTTTCTTGTCCAGACCTGCGGCACGTCAACTTCACCGTTAGCTGAATGATACCACCGCACTGTCGGAAATCTTGTTGTCGCAAGCACTTCGTTTGCCGGATCAACATGAAGATAATACTGTTCGGAAGAAACGTCAAAATCTTCGATGCCTTCAGAGATGGGATTTGATTTACTGATAATATTAATTCTGTACTTTGTTCCGTCGCCGCCTGGATGGGAAACCCAGTTAGCCCCTGTTATAAACTGATACTCGACGCTGTTTCTGAAAGAATCGCACATTCCGCCGTGACAGCCTGCCATACCAAGGCCTCCGCCTACGGCTTCAAGCAGCGGCTCGAAAAAACCGTAGCCGAGCGCGTCCTTGCACATTGTCCAGACAGGAATAAAAAGATCAAGCTCCGCGAGCTTTTCTTTATTTGTAACAATCTGAACATCTTCTTCAACAGCCACATCAAAATTTTCTCCGGCAAGAAAATTTTTAAAACGTTCCGTTACAAGTTTTGGCTCATGTCCGTCCCAGCCGCCGCATAATATCATTGCTTTTTTATTCATCACATTCCTCAATAAATAAAATAAATAAAATTTTTTATATCAAAACGATTAATCACCGGGGAGGAATTAAAAATAAAGACTTCCTGTTATTTGGCAAGCCCGCTTAAAATTGATTTAAAAAGATCTGTTTTGGTATCTTTTTCCAGCACTTTATCAAGCGCTTTTACCGCGGTCGCCGATCCGCCGAATGAAACGCCGAATTTGCCCGCCAGCGTGCTGCCTAAATCGGAAGCCATTCCCTTAAGACCTTTATCATCTTCCGCGGTTTTTCCCAATTTTAAAGCAGCTGACGCGATCGACGCAAGGCTTGAGCCAGTTCCGTCACCGCCCATTATCGCGGCGGCAAGACCTGCGACCCCGCCTTTATCAGACGCGGCGGTGGTTTTTGCTGTGGTTTTTTTTGCGGAAATTAATGAACCTGCAAGCTCCGCGATGCTGCCTAAATCTACATTTTTAAGCAGTCCCGCTTTTGACGCGACAGACGCGACCGACGCGACTTTGCCTAAAACGCCGCTGCCGCCAGCTTTCTGTCCTAAAAGCGCCGGAACGATTGTCGCAATATCCAGACCCGGAATCGATCCGCTCTTGGATACTTTTTCTCCTGCCAGTCCCGCCGCGGCAGCTCCGATCCCTGATAAAATACTTAATGCCGATGAAGCCATAATTTCCTCCTTAATAAATTTAACATAAAAATTTGCAAGATATAAAAATGTTAATCTGTATTTTTAAATAAATAGGAGAAATAATATTTTTTTTACAAAAATATTATTTCTCCGTAAATGATTATTTTTCTAAATCAGCGAAAGTAACAATTGCCTGAGCCCATTTTACATATTTGAGCTTGGCTAAATCCTTAACCGTCTTTACGCCAAAAGCTTCTTTCAGCTTCTGGGCATCGCCTTCGCTTACGCCCTGAATAGCGGAAACCGGAGCATCCGCGATTTCTTTAAATGTCTTTTTCTCATAAGCCTTGTCTACTGCCTTGCTAAGATCCATATTGAAACTCCTTAAAAAAATATAACCAGAGGATAACACCCCGTTGGCTTATATAATTTTATACTTACATCACAAAATTAGCAAGAAAAAACTTAAAATTTAAATTAAACGCAGGGAATGATTAGATGCGTCAATTACACAAAATTTTACAACAAAAAAAAGCCGCCGGACATCGCCAAAATATTAGGCGTTGAACCTGCGGCTTTTTCAGCGCACTAAAAAACGCTTTCTAGAAACCTTTAAGCAATACGCCCAGCGAGAGCAAGACGCCGCCGCCGGTTACAATCCAAATAGCGATTTTATGCAGGGTATAAAGGAATCCGCCGGAGCCTCCGAAAGCCAGATAAGCGATCACCCCGACGATGATCAAAATAATGCTGATAATAAAAACAATGTTTTTTGGCGCAGATAATCTCATAATTAATCCTCCTAATGAAATTTTATGGTAATTATAGCATCCAGATAATTCGCGGGCAAGGAATATTTTTAAGTATTTTACGGAATTTAATCCTTAATTAAAATATATATGTTACAGACAGCTTTAAAAAATTATTATATTTATACTGCCCAAGCTGCCCGTCCCTTTCGCCAATGAAAAAACCGCCTGAAAACGCCGCGCGCAATTCGTCTCTTGTCCAGATCAAAGCGGGAATAATCGCGAAGTCCATGTCTTCTATGCCCCAGACAACCGCGGCGCGCAGTTCAAGTTCATCGCGCATGAATTTCCTGGAAAGCATCGCGGTGATCCTTGTCGATGTCATTGACGTATCGTACTCAACGTCATAATTCGGGTTTAAATTATAATATTGATCAAAAGGTTCGCCGCTGCTGCCGATTTTATCATTAAAAAGCCGTACCGTCCCGTTTCCCTGTACATTCAAATTAATGCCGGCAAAAAGATTGCGATCGAACCCGAAAGACCACCCGATGGAAGGATTGTAAACAAGTCCGTCGTCACCTTTCAGGTCTTCCGTAATGTTAGCTGCAACTTCCGCCCTGATGTTAAAACCCGCGATTACCTGCGCATAATCAAGCCCGGCCTGATGGTATATGTTAAATAAAAATTCAAAAGACGGATAATTATCCGGGTTTCCCAGGTCATTCATATCCGGGATTTGATTTTTTGGAAGGTTAAATTTTGCGGCGGGCTGAAACATTCGTCCGTAAAAATACTGTATGCCAATATCAGCGCTTCCGATTGTAGTGGTAAACCTGAGTCCCGCCTGCGCGTAATCAAGACCGGAAGTATCCGTCTTTTTAAAAGGCATTAATAAATTTCCATCATTGTCATATAACTTATTCATGCTCGCAGGTATCCATTTATCGGAAACAGGAGAACTTACCAAAGATAAAAATTCACTTGAGCCGTCGAACATGGACGATACAGCCATGCTGACAATTTCAAAATTGGGCAGGAATATTCCTTCGATTTTGGAAAACTGTCCGAATCTGAACGAAGCGTGAATCATCGGGTTGGCGATTTTTACGCCCATAAGGCTTGTGTTATCCGCCATTTCGATAAATATTTTTGACGCGTCGGGCATATTGATAACATCAAGCGGGCCGAATTGATCCGCCTTGCCCCACGCGACTTTTTTCAGCCCCGCGGATATGTCAAAGCCGCCGTAAAAGACGTTAAGATACGCTTCGTCAATGCTTACAGGAACAAGAGCCGGAACAAGTTTTAGATTTATCACGGCCTGGGCAAGCGATGACTTCGCAAGAAAATTTAATTTTCCGGAAAACATGAACATATCTCTTGTTACGATACTGTCCGCGCCTTTTATCATTTCGTCGAAATATCCGATAACAGCCGCCGAAACTTCACCGCCGATAGAAACCGATAAAGAATTTAAAAAACCGCCTGAGGAGCCGCCGGAATCAACATCGTCAAAACCGAACCCAAAGCCAAAATCCTGCGTCCAAACCTGTCCGTTGACGAAAATACCGGCGATAATTATTAAAACAATTTTTTTGTACATATCAATCCTCGCTTCATGCTTCACCTTTATTACGGTCTTCCTGTTTCAAGATATGAAGTCGTAAAAACGCTTTCAGGAATATTATCATTATATCTTAAAATATCTATAAATATAGTGGTTGATGTTCCCGCTGTCACTGTGGATACCTTTGTCTGCATGGGCGTTAAACGTCCCTGAACTTCCCTGAAATCGGACATTTCCATCACTTTGATAAGCTCATTGCGGTTATTGTACATTTCTGTTTTATAGATCAGGAAATTGGCTTTATCGATCCATGTAACAGTCGCCGAGTACTGCCACGATCTGTCCAAAGGAACCGATCGTACAACATAACAGGCGCGGCTGTTCAGAGATTCTTCCCTTACCAGCGTGTGGGTATCAAGGGAAACATCCCTGTCCATGAAGGACATATCATCATACGAAAAATCAGTGCCCATAAAACTGCCGCTGCTTTCGGAAGCGGCAACCCTTCGCACCCTGCCGAGGCTTGGCAGGAAAATCCAGAGATCACTTCCGCCGGAAGCGGTGTCCATTGTCAGAAAGCGCGTTCCCGCGACATTCGCGGGGCTTTGAAAGACTATCACTGTGCGCGATCCGTTCTGGCCGTCCTTGGAATATTGATCGATAACCCTTTCTGTCGTGCTGCCGTTTCTCGCGGTAATTACCATGCGCGATCTTGAAGAAATTGTATCAATCTGAACCCTGTTCCTTGCGGAAGTCATGATGGAAACCGCGTCCTGCGCGCAAAGCAGACTTGCACCTAACAATAGTAAACCGGCAATTAATAATTTTTTCATTTTTTCTTCTCCCCGTAAATAAATTTAGGTCTTATTACCATTAACATCGCGGGCATTACGGTAAGCGTTACAAGGGTTGTAGAAACCATGCTGAACCCGATTAATAGCCCGAGTTCCAGAATTATTTTAAACTGCGAAAATCCGAGCACCGCGAATCCGGCTCCTACAGACATCGCGGTTACGCATATTGCCCTTCCGCAGGCAAGGAATGTTCTGCGAAGCGCGCCGTTTTCCCCGTTTCTGAATTCGCGCTTGAAAAATTCAAGAAAGTGAATCGCGTCGTCTATGCCGATGCTGACAGTGAGGCTCGCGATAAGCGCGGTGCCAAGATTAAGTTTTACCCCGAACAGCCCCATAATGGCGAAGTTACACATAACAGCGAGCACCAAAGGCACAGCGCCCACGATTCCCGCAATCAGCGATTTGTTAAATATCCCGACGATCAACAGAATCATCATTACAGAAATAAAAATGGAAATTATTTGCGAACTGAAAATTAAATCGGTAATTGCCATTTCCTGAAGCGAGCTTCCGCCGATCAGAACTTCTACGTTATCCGGGAAATTGGCTTTAATATAATCTTCTATAATAGCGATAATTCCCTTGGTATCAGCGGTTCCTGTCGTGCGTATTTGTATAAGCATTCTAATCGCCGTCGGTTCAAGGGGATCGTTTGAATACCCGGAATCTTCATCGCCCGCAAGCAGGACAAGATAATTGGCAATCAGCCGCTGAAGCTCTTCGCTTGTCTGTTTTCCGTAACGTGCGGGACTGGAAGGAATCTCATAATAGGACATGCCGTCAAAATTTGTCAGGCGTTTCAGCTCACGGACAAGTTCGCTTCCGCTCATCATAGGATCAATCCCCGCCGCGCTGTCCAGCAGACTGATAATATCCGCGGCGCTGTAAACTGATAGACCGGTATCAAGCGCGGGCGAATCAAAATAATTCTGCGAAGCGGAGCTTGAAGCGGCGCTGTAATTTTCGTTTGAATCAGAATCAAAACCAAAATCAAAGCCGAAACCAAAATCCGAAAAGCCGGATGCGCCAGAATTAGAATCTGAAAAACCAAAACCGAAAGAACCGCTTAATGAATCATCGTATGAAGCGGCAGGCCGCAGGCCCTCAGGACTTTGATCGATATTAAAAACCTGATTGATACGTTTAATAATATCCGTAAAGCCTGTCACCTTCCCGACATCGGGAACATTTTTTGTCAGATACTGAGATAAACCGTCTACCGCGCCTAATACATCAGGATGCAGAAGCTCTTCCGTGGAATTTGCCTTGAACACCATGTTGATATCCCTTGAGCCGCCGAAGTGCTCGCGGATAAATCTGTCCGACCGGCTGATTTCTGTTTCATGCCGGAAAAAATCAACAACAGAATTATCAACAACAACATTCAATAAACCGATTACGGAAATTATCACCAATAGCGCGGCGCCGAACAGAACAAGTTTTTTCTTTTCGGCGATGCCAAGAAAAACATTCGCGATTAAATTGCTGAAGTTGTCGCTTTTGTTAACTTCCCGGCTGTAGTTATTACCTTTCTGCTGAAGGCGCAGAAGCCTTGGCCCGCGCAGAAGCAGCATCGAAGGAATGAAAAACATTACCACAATAAAAACAGTCAGCACGCCCAAACTGGCGCACATTCCGAATTCCTGCATCGGAACAATCGGCGTGAAGCAGAATGATAAAAAACCTGTAATGGTGGTAACCGCGGCAAGCGAAACAGGTTTAATCATTTTTTTCATAAGTTCAAAAATTATGATTTTATGCTCGTCAACATTCTGTATTTCTTTTCTTATATCCCTGACATAGTGGGTAATAATATGGACGCCGTAAGCGTGGCCGATTGCGACAAGAATTACAGGCAATATCGTAGTTATAACGGAAAGTTTTACCCCGAACATCGTTGTTATTCCAATTGTCCAGACAACCGCGATAAGAACGGTCATAAGCGGGAGAATGATAAAAATAAAGCGCCTGAACGAAAAATACAAAACGCAGAGAACAACAAGAATAACAAGCGGTATAAGAACCACATTGTCCATAATTATGGATTCATTGATTGTCGCGTTAAGGATCGGCTGACCCGCGAAATAAACAGTTTCTTCGCTGGTGAAAATAACGCCCGCAAGACGCTTGATTTCGTTAAGGCTGCGGACAACTTCAGGGCGGCTGAAATCTTCGGTAAAGACATCGAATGTTATAAGCACCTGCGTAGCCGCAAGATCATCGGAAACAAGCGATCCGCGGAATAAATCCCAGGAACCAATCCGCCGTTTAAGCTCTGTAATTTCTTCCTGCGTGCCGGAAAAATCATCCGGCACAAGATCGGAAACAATGATGCTCTCGCTGTCGCCCGTAATGTACTGCGTCGACATGATTGAGTTAATCGATTTGACAAAAGCGACTTTTTCCACAGCCTGTGAAAATTCTTTTATGCGCTGAAGAAATTCCCTGTCAAAAATTGATTTATACGGACGCTCAAGCCCCACAAGTATAATCACCTGCCCGCCGAAGGTATCATCAATGTAATTGGAGATAATTTTCGCCTGATTTTTTTCGGGCAAAAACCGGATATTATTGTTGTCCAGCTCTACACGCGGTAACTGAAGTGCGAAAAACACGGTGATTACAGCTACAGCGCCTACGATTAACGCAGGATTTTTGAATATTTTTTCCATCTTGATTCTTTACTTATTATAATCAACACTTAGTATTAAACACTACATACAGTTCAATTAAATGTGTACTATACTGTACATTATAACACGGTTTTGTCGATTTCTGTAAAATTTTTAGCAAATTGTAGGGAGTTTTTTTATAATTATGGAGCAATCTGAAAAAAAACATAATATTCACAGAAAAATCCGCTATACCAGAATGGTAATACGCGACGCGCTCATGGAGCTTATGAAAACCAAGTCCATTTTAACCATATCGATAAAAGATATCTGCGAACTTGCGGACATAAGCCGCTCGACCTTTTACGCGCATTACAGGGACCAGTACGATTTGCTGCGCCAGATTGAGGAAGAAACCCTTGCCTATTTTGAAAATATGCTGGAAAAATACAGGGACAAACACAGCAGGAAAGAAACTTATCAGATGGTTGAAGAAATGCTGACTTATATAGCAAATAACGGAAATTCGATTCAGGTGCTATTAAGCGAAAACGGCGATTTAAGCTTCCAGAAAAAAATGTTCCAGCATTTTACAAACCACAGCCTGATAGATAAATATATAAGCGGCGCGCAGAAAGACAGCGAAACTAAAACTTATTATTCCATTTTTTTGATTCACGGAGCGATCGGTTTTGTCCAGCACTGGCTCAAAGACAACCATTCCATGCCCGTTCCCAAACTTGCAAAAATGCTTCTTAGTCTTGCATGAACGCGGATTTTAATATTATCGTGTTTGATTAATACGATTTCTTCTATTGACACTATTAATGTTATGGAGCTATTATTTTTGCAAGAAGGTAATCATGCCTGAACGCAATGCCCTGATAGAAGAAATATACTCTCTTCCGCTTCGTTATTATAACGAGATAGTAGATTTTGTGGAATATATAAAAGAGAAGAAAATAAAAGAATATAACACATTGGAAAAAGCCGCAGAAATGGCCATTAATGAATACAGAAGCGATAAAGAATTAACATCATTTTCTATTTTAGATTGTGAAGATTTCTGTTGATCGTTTTTTAAATCTTATTGGCGCTGTAGAATTAAAAATACTCAATAATGCTCAAGAAGCAATAACAAAAATAATTAAATAATAGAGGCATTTCAAAAACTAACCGGGTTTTGAAATAGGCTCAATTATATTAAATTAAAATTGCGGAAAATAAAATCAAATTGTATAATGAAAAAGACAGAAAGGAGGACATTATGGACCTGGATGCTTTTGATGATCCTGAAACATTGTTTAATATGGGCAACGCGGCGGGAATGATTAATAATTACGCGGATGCTTTTGACTGTTTTTTAAAAGCCGCAAAACAGGGTTATGCTCCGGCTCAATGCAGCCTTGCATTCTGTTACGAAAAAGGACACGGTGTGCCGCAGAATTACCAGAAAGCGGTTGATTACTATAAAAAGTCCGCAAGTCAGGAATACGCTCCGGCGCAGTGTAATCTGGGCTGGTGTTATGAAAGCGGGTTCGGCGTACATGAAGATGTTGAAAGAGCGATTGAATATTACAGCAAAGCCGCGGACAGGGGTTACGCTCCGGCTCAGGGCAACCTTGGTTTCTGCTACGAAAGGGGAAACGGCGTTGATCAGGATTTTGATGAAGCCTACAAATGGTTTAAAAAAGCCGCGGTTCAGGGAAACGTATTTGCGCAGTTCAACCTTGGCGAATGTTACGAACACGGCAAAGGCGTGAAACAGAATATAGAAAAAGCTGTTAAATGGTACAAAAGATCCGCCGAGCATGGATATGTTCAGGCGCAGTACCACCTTGGCGTCTGTTATGAAAACGGCGTCGGAGTGCCGATGAATTTAATTATTGCTTCCGAATGGTACAATTACGCGGCGATTCAAGGGAACGCTGCCGCGAAAAAACATATTGATGATCTTAAAAACAGGGAAAAATATAATTAAAACCCTGTCGTGCCGTACGCGCCTTTCATCAAGCCGGCAAGAACAAGCGGATACGCGAAAGTATTATTATTTCTGTCAAGAAGGCCGAACTTTTCAGTATCGCCGCCGCCCGTGAAAATGCCGTTGTCCCACCAGATACAGGGCATTCCCTTTTCTCTTGCGTAACTGACATAAAACTCCGCCCACTGCGCCCTGATTTCTTCATTATCCTTGTTCATAGCGCCGAATTCGCCTAGAACCACGGGAAATCCCTTTGCTGAAAAAGTATTATAGGCACGCGTAATAAACCCTGTGATGGGCGAAGTATCTGATGATTTGTTTATATCCCATGTATTGACAGGGCTTCTTACGTTTAACGCGAAATCATATGGCGTGTAACAATGAATGGAAACGATAATTTTATTTGGAACTGTGTCCTGCGGAACCACAAGCCCGTTCATAGCAGGCTGTTCGGCGGAAGCCGCGTATGTGTTTACCATCAGCACGCGCCTGTCATTATTGCCGCCGCTTGCCCTTACAACTTCAACAAAAAGTTTATAGTAACGGTTAAGGTTAATGTGCTCCGCGGCGCTCCCGCCGGACCATTCCTGCCGCGAGCCTTTTGTCCGCGGTTCGTTAAGCGCCTCGAAAATCAGTTTCTCGCTGTAATTGCGGAAAGCGGACGCAATCTGCTCCCAGATTTTTTTAAACGCGGCAAGGGACGCGTCCATCTCGGCGTCTGACAGCTTGAAAATATCTTCGTCGTGATGCGTGTTTAGAATGACATACATATCGATATCAACAGCGTAATTTACAATCTGCACGACTCTTGCAAGCCAGTCTCCGCGAATATTGTATTCATGATCAACCGCCTTGCTCCATGAAACAGGAATCCTTATCGTGTTAAACCCCGCTTCCTTTAACGCGGCGAAATTCGCGGCGGTTGTCAGCGGATTGCCCCATGCTCTTTCCATATCGGCGGCGGAAGGATTAACGCCAAGCCATGAAAAACCGGTTGCGTCGAGCGTGTTTCCAAGATTCCAGCCGATTTTAATGCCGGCAACAATTTGCGCGGCGGTCAAATCGTTAAACGCCGCTTTATTTTCGGGAGTGCCGGGAACTAAAATATCATTATACGGATTGCCCGCGTTTTTAGAACTGTTCTGGCAGCCTGTCACAGTCAGCGCCGGAGCAAGTACCGATAAAATCACCGCTAATAAATAAAATAATTTCATTTAACACCTTCCCCTTTATTTTTATATTGAAGAAATCCTGCTGGATATATTCATATAATTCATCTGATTAACATTATCACGAAGCCATCTGACAAGGCCGTCGTCATTTGTATATTCAAACGCTTCGATTTCATTCATCGCCTTTTCTATTTCTTCAATCGCGCATCTGTCACAGGCTGTTTTTAATATTGATAACGCTTCCTTATACGGTTCGTCTTTTTTCGGCTTTATTACAACATGATCGTCTGCAAAAACTTCATCAATATTCCTGATTATTTCCGTGATAACATCGATCAGCGCTTGATTATTTTCAAGCACAAAATCCAGATTGCCGGCTTTTGCGGCATGCTCCAAAGCTTCCGCCTGATTGCCGGCCTGCTCGGCGCAAATTCCGCGGCAGGAACTTTTTATTCCATGAACAATTATCGCGTAATCGCCCAGATTTTCCCCGTTCACGCCGCGGATTGTATCAAGGACAGGTTTTGAATTTACGGTAAATGATTTTATAATTTGCAGATAAGTATCCCAATCGCCGTTAAAACGTTCCAGCCCCCTTGCGATGTTAACGCCGGTTATTTTTTCAGCTAACGCGCGCATGTTCTTTTTTCTTCTGTCGCCCCTGCCCTGCCTTCTGTCGGATCCGCTTCTGGTTTTAAAATTGATTTCGTCATTGTAATGCTGATCCGCCAAATTTTTTTCCATTTCTTCATCGCGCACCCATTGCCTTAAAATGGCGTCAAGGTTCATCACATCGATTGGCTTGGAAATAAAAGCGCTAAATCCTTTGTTAAGAAACATTTCTTCGTTGACGACAAAAGCGTTTGCGGTAAAAGCGATTATCGGAATATTTTTCGCGTATTCGGTTCCGATTTCTTCGCGGATAATACGCGTCGCTTCAATTCCGTCCATTAAAGGCATCATATGATCCATAAAGATTGCGTTATACCTGACATTTTCACTTCGAATCGCGTCAACAGCTTCCATCCCGCTTGTAACGCAGTCAACAATCATTCTGTACGGCTTCAACATGCCCTTTGCGACATCAAGATTGATTATTACATCGTCAACAACAAGAACGCGCGCGTAAGGAAGACTGATACGCGTCAGCTTCAGCCTGTTGCTGGTTCTTCTGGCTGAATAATGAAATTTTTTAAGATTGTTTATAACATCCAGCTCCAGCATATCGTCATTCACATATTTCTGCGGAAGCTTTACCGTAAAGATACTGCCTTTCCCGTATTCGCTGTCAACTGAAATTGTGCCGCCCATCATATTAACCATCATCTTGGTAATCGAAAGCCCAAGGCCTGTTCCTTTTATTTCGCGGTTTGAAAACACATCCATCTGCGTAAATTCGCCGAACAGTTTTTCCACGCTTTCGCGGGAAAGCCCGATGCCTGTGTCTTTTACCGAAGCGAAAAGAAGGTAAGTGTCCGCGTCCCTGCTCACGCTGATATTAAATTCGACCCTTCCTTCTTTTGTGTATTTAAAGGCATTGGAAAGCAGGTTATTAAAAATTTGTTTAATCCTGAGATCGTCGCCGAAAAGGCGCGCCGGAAAACCGTTGTCAATATTTAAAATAAATTCGATTGGTTTGTCTATCTTGTGCATGATGCTCTGGGATATAGTGTCATTAATCATTCTTGCGGTGTCATATTCAACAGGCATAATTTCAAACTTTCGCTCTTCAATTTTAGAAATATCGAGTATGTCGTTAACAAGGCACAAAAGCGACGCGCCTGAATTGCAAATTTTTTCTACGTTTTCATGCACATCATCGCTTAAGCTTTCGTCTTCAAGAATCATTTCCGAAAGTCCGATTACGGCATTTAACGGCGTCCGCATTTCATGGCTCATTTTCGCGAAGAACTTGCTTTTTTCTTCCGCGGCGGCGACAACCGCCTGTATCTGCGCGTATTCTTCCAGCTCTTTGATCTGGTTTACGATTTGTATTTGATTATGAATCCGGGATTTTACAACTTTAGAACTGAACGGTTTATGGATAAAATCCGCGGCGTCAAGAGCAAGTCCTTTTTCTTCATCTTCTACATCATTAAGCCCTGTAATAATTATTACCGGGATGTTTTTTGTTTTTTCCAGCGTTTTTAATTCGTAAAGAACATCAAACCCGTTAATGTCCGGCATCATAATATCAAGCAGAATAAGGTCGGGCATAAATTTGACAGCAGCTTCAACCGCTTCCAGTCCGCTTTTTACCATGCGGATTGTATAATCATCGGATAAAATTTTATTTAATACCCAAAGGTTTAACTGCTGATCATCAATAACAAGAATTTTATTTTTTTGTTTTTTTTTATTTATGACGGTCATTTTCGCCTCGCCAGCCATAAAACAGTATAACACAAATTCCGGCAACCCGGGTAAAAAAATGTTTTATTGAACAAAATTTTACTTTATGCTATTATTTAACAGCGGAATAATGAGCCAAAAAACAATTACAGGAGAGTAATTTATGGCGGATAGAAAAACAGTTCTTGCAATTGATGATAATGTGCAGATGCTCGGCGAATTTAAAAATATGCTGAGCGCGAATTACGATCTTAGAGTCGCGAAGTCTGCCGTTGAAGCTATAAGTTTTTTAAACAGGGAATACACTGATATAATACTTCTTGATATTGAAATGCCGAACATATCCGGTTTTGAATTTTTGGGAGACATAAAACAAATCCCAAGTTATGAAAAAGTGCCTGTAATAATCGTAAGCGGCAATACCAGCGCGGAATTTTTGGAAAAGGCGAAACATTCCAACGCCAGCGATGTTTTAATAAAACCGGTCAAGCTTGATGAATTGATCAGTATAATAGAAAAGAACCTGAAAAATTAACCGATATTTGATTCCAGCAGCGGTCTTATTTTTTCCAGCACTGTGTTAAGCTCAACTTCCAGCACGGCAAGAAGGCCGGGCGTAACCATATTGTTTCCGTCTTTTAACCGCAGCTCAATGTCGGCGGCGGCTTTTTCAAGATCAAGCTGATCAATCATTTTAGCGTTGCCTTTTAAGCTATGCGCAAGCCTGTGCGCCAGTTTGATATTGTCGGCTTCAAGCGCCTTCGCGATTTCCGTAAAAATATTTTCGTTGGATTCCATAAAAGCTTTAATTAACATTCTGTCGGTTTTTAACGGAGCGGACGGCTTTAATTTATTACTGTCTTTAATACCGCCGCCGCTGACGGGTTTTATATATTTAAGCAGGCATCTCCAAAGTTCCTGTGATGTAAAAGGTTTTCCCACACAGTCATTCATCCCGCTTTTTTTATATATTTCCCAGTCGCTTGACATCACGTTAGCTGTCATTGCCACAATGGGGATTCCCTGATTTAAATCAATAATTACCTTGGAAGCTTCAAGGCCGTCCATGACAGGCATGTGAATGTCCATAAAAATCAAATCAAACTGCTTTGCGCCGCTTCTTGCGCGATCCGCAACCATTTCAACGCCGATCTGTCCGTTTTCGGCGATGACAGTTTCAAGGCCGATTCTTTTTAAATGATCGCTTATTACTTCCTGATTCATCGCGTTATCTTCGCATAACAATATTTCGCCTTTAAACAGCGGTTTTTCGATTTCGTTTAACGCGTGTTTATGCCCGGACATTTCATCAGGCGTAACTTCTGTCGTTTCAAAAGTTAAATCAAAATTGAATTTGGTTCCGATCCCCGGCATGCTTTCTACATGCAGCTCGCCGCCCATAAGCTCGATAATGCTTTTGGATATTGTAAGCCCAAGGCCTGTTCCGCCGTACTTGCGCGTTGTTCCTGTTTCCGCCTGGGTAAACGGATCGAATATTTTTTCGATCTGCTCGGGCGTCATGCCGATACCGCTGTCTTTAATTTCAAAATGCATCGCAATTGAATTCTCAGCAACATTTGTAACGACAGCCTGAAGCTTTATCATTCCCGAATTGGTGAATTTAACCGCGTTGGACAAAAGATTAATCAGCACCTGCCGCAGCCTTGTAGGATCACCTAACGGTTGCTTTGAAAGGGACGGTTCAGCGTAAAAATGAAGAATTATTCCCTTTTCCGAAGCCTTGGGCAGAATCAGCGCGCGGCAGCTTGAAAATAAAGCGTGCATATCAAACGGGATTGATTCAAGTTCCATTTTTCCCGATTCAACTTTTGATATATCCAGAATATCATTTATGATTTGCAAAAGCCATTCCGCGTTTGTAATGATCTTTCCAAGATAATCCCTTGTCTTTGGTTCGGCTTCTCCATCAAGGGCAAGTTCCGAAAATCCCATGATGCTGTTCATCGGCGTTCTGATCTCGTGGCTCATGTTCGCGAGGAAAGTTGATTTTGATATTGACGCGATCTCGGCATCGCGCCTTAGTTTGTTCGCTTCTACGTAAGGACGCCTGAGCAGAACCGCGGCGGCGATCGCGGCGGCAATACTGAGCGTCATTGTTATCATCGCCATCAGGAACACGCTTCTTGGAATATTTTTTAACGGGCTTTCAGGTATTGGCGCGACAACACCAAGCAGCCAATTTTCTGTCGGGCTTGATACAGGGCGGAAAGCGCAGATGCGTTCTGCGCCGTCCATGCTGAACCTGCCGACGCCGCGTTCGCCTTTAAGTCCGCGTATTAAAAGACCGGCGATACCTTCATACGAGCTGTCTATTTTGGATATTTCAATAAAATTAATTCTTTGCAGCACCCAATCGGTGCGCCTGTTAGAAATAACTGTTCCTTCTTCGTCATCAAGAAAAAGGTGGCCTGTTTCCCAGAATGTAAACTGGGACACAAGATCGCTGAAATGCTGACCCGGCAAAACCGCGGCGAGATAAAGGCCTTCGCCTATCGCCGCGGAAACATACATAACAAGATTGTTATCCGGGCAGTACATGGTAGTTGAAACGCCCTGACCGCCGTTTTTCGCAGCGGCCATAAAAGGTTCATTTAATAATGAAGAAGAAATAACATCGCACCCCCAGTAATCAAGCAGGGCGGTTTCATTGAAAACCGCAAGACCAATATATCTTGGATAATTTGCGCAAACGCGCTCAAGAACGCCGTCACGCTCGCCCGCGTCATACAAATGGCGGATATCCTTCGCGGCTTCCGCGGCTCTGTACTTTAAAAGTTCAAGTTCTGTTGATACAAACTGATCCGCGATATCAACCGCGATAAGCATATGTTCTTCAATCGAGAGAGTCATGTTACGCGTCAGAAACCACGCTCCCGCGGCGATCCCCGCGGCGTTGATAATGACAGCAGCTGTCAAAATAACAGAAAATATTCTAATGTGCGTTAATTTGTTTGATTGAGTATTTTTGGAAATGTCGCCGGTCTTTCCGGCTGTTATATTTTTTTTCCCTTCTGCTGCCGCCGGTTTAGCGTTCATTTTTTTCTCCTGGTTATGCGTTTGTCAGCTGATTAATAACAGCCGCAAGCGCGGCTTTTAAAACATTCAACTGCTGATCGGTAACTTTATTTTCGCCCGCGCTGAGGCTTGTCTCGACATCTGCGGCGGCTTTCTGAAGCTCTTTTTTTCCGAGATGTCCTGCGCTGCTTTTAAGCGTATGAGCAAGCCTGTGTGCCTGTTTGATATTGCCCGATTTTAAAGCGCTGATTATATCTTCATAATTGTTCCGGTTGTCTTCCAGAAATATATCCACAAGCTCCGCGTAAAGCTCTTTATCCGCGAAAAAAACGCTTTCATTGTCAGCCTGCGCGTTATGCGAAACTCCGCTGACAGCCGCCGCCGGCAGGATTTTTTCTTTCGGAAGCCATTTCCTTAATATGCTGACTAATCCGTCAACATCGATTGGTTTTGACAAGCATCCGTCAAACCCGTTAGCATAAAACATTTCCCAGTATACAGCGGCGGCTGTCAGCGCGATGATCACATTGCGTTTCCTGCCAGGCGTTTTACTTTCAATTTCACGGATGGACGCGGCTGTCTCGATGCCGTCCATGTCAGGCATCATCTGATCCAGAAAAATAATATCAAAACTTTCCTGCCTGATAATCTCCAGCGCTTTACCGCCTGAATGCGCTTTTTTTACTTTTATCTGAAACTGTTCAAGAAGCGCTTCTGTCACTTTTAGATTGAATTCGTTGTCGTCTATAAGAAGAATATCCGCGTCCGGCGCGTTAAATAATTGTCTGTTTTCATTTTGTTCCGGCATAATCAATTTCCGTTAAAATCAATAAGCACGGCTTTTAATTCCATGTCAAGATTTTTCAGCTGATCCTGCGTCACATTGTTGCTGCCGTTTTTAAGATTGTTTTCAACTTCAGCTGCCGCTTTCTGCAAAAAAGATTTGCCAAGCTGCGCCGCGTTTCCTTTCAGGGTATGGGCAAGCCTGTGCGCTTTTTCAATATTGCCTTCTTCCAGCGAACTTACTATTTCTGCAAATTTACTTCCGCAGGTTTTTATAAAATACTGCTTCAGCATCCTTTTAAATTCCAAATCTTCTTCAAGAAGGCCGTATTTTTCACTATCAGCCTGCTGCGCATTATCATCTTTGTCCATTTAGTTTCTCCCTTAACTCGCCGCACGAAGAGAGCGCTTGATCAAATTTAAAATCGTCCATCTGCTGTATTAGCTGCAACTTAAGCTCATTATAACCCGGAATCGTGCAGACATCATTAACATAATCAAGGCATTCAGGATTGCCGCTTCCAAGCAGAACATCAAGTTTATCAAGCAATTCCAGAGCTTTCTCAGGCGAAATTTCCGCCTGATTCGCGTCAATACGGACGTCAGTTTCGAGTAACAGCGGATAAAATTCATCCAGAACAATCGCCATTTCGCTGTTAAGGATGCTCAGCAGTTCTTCCGTAACAAGATTCTTGCCGTGTTTTAACTTGCTTTCAACATCGGCGGCGGCTTTCTGCAGAACAGTTTTGCCTATCTGTCCCGCGTTTGATTTTAACGTATGCGTCAGCCGGTGCGCAAGCTCAATGTCATTTTTTTCCAGCGCGGTTATAATCTCGCCGAATTTATTCTGGTTATCCCTTACAAACAGCGATTTAAGGCTTTTAAGAAAATCAATATCAGAATCAACATAGACAGTTTTATCATCGTCAGCGCTCTTTGCGTCTTCGTTTAACGGAGTAAAGTACCGCATCAGGCAATACCATAGTTCCTGCGATGTAAATGGTTTTCCTACGCAGGAGTTCATTCCGTTTTTAAGATAATTATCCCTGTCATCTGACATTACGTTAGCTGTCATGGCGACAACCGGAATGTTATTGTCAAGATCGTGGATTCTGTTTGTGGCTTCTATGCCGTCCATTACAGGCATATGTATGTCCATAAAAACAAGATCAAACTGTTTCTGATCGCTTAAAATACGTTCCTTGACAAAATCGACGCCGATTCTGCCGTTCCACGCGACAACTGACTTAAGCCCGACCCTTGTAAGATGTTCGCAGATAACCTGCTGATTCATCGGGTTATCTTCGCATACAAGCACTTCGCCTTCGAATAACGGTTTTTTAAGATCGTTAAACGGAATTTTTTTTCGGTATCTTTCATCTTCTGATACTTCAATTGTGTCAAACGTAAGATAGAAAAAGAATTTGCTGCCAAGACCGGGTGTGCTTTCCACAAGCAATGTTCCGCCCATTAGCTGCAATATGTTTCTTGTAATCGGAAGGCCGAGACCGGTGCCGCCGAACTGCCGCGTCGTGCCGGTTTCCGCCTGCGTAAAGGGCTGGAAAACCTTGTTAATCTGTTCGCTTGTCATTCCGATGCCTGTGTCTTTGACTTCAAAATAAACTGTTACGGTTTTTATGCTGATATCTTTTATGCTGCAATGAAGGCTGACTGTTCCCGTGTTTGTAAATTTCACGGCGTTGGAAAGAAGATTAACAAGAACCTGACGCAGCCTTGTTGAGTCTCCGAGCGGCATTCTTTCAAGGCTTGGCTCAACATGGAAACGAATCGAAACGCCTTTTTCGACAGCTTTGGGAATAATCAAAGTTCTGCAGCTTTCAAGCAGCTCGCTGATGCTGAAAGGAATTTTTTCAAGTTCCATTCTTCCCGACTCAACTTTGGATATATCAAGAATATCATTTATTATCTGAAGAAGCCCTTCTGTGTTTTCAAGAATTTTTCCAAGATACTCCTTTGTCCTTGAAGGTATGTCATCATCAAGAGCGAGCTCGGAAAATCCCATGATGCTGTTCATCGGCGTTCGTATCTCATGGCTCATGTTCGCTAAAAACGCGGACTTTGCAACAGACGCCGCCTGCGCCTTGTACGCCGATTCGCGGAGCTGCTCGATAAGCGAAAAAACATCAGAGCTTAACGCGGACAGTTCGTCTTCTTTCGCGTCCCTTCTGTCAATATTGAAATTCGGGTTGTTATGCGTAACATCGGACATAAGGTCCGCAAGTTTTTTCAGCGGTTTTGTATTCCTTGTAATTATCTGCATTAAAATTACAAGCGATAGAATAAGACCTGCGATTCCGATAATCGTATTATTGATTATCAGCCGGTTTCTGTCGTGTATAATTTCCGAGTTTGAAGTTCCTGCGATAATCATCGCCAATAATTCATTTTTGGAATCATAAATGGGATATCCAAAGACAATATATGATTCTGTGGTGATATCGCTGAAGCTGTCCGTGTCCTGTCCGTAATAAACGGCGGCGGCTTTTGAATCAAAATCCGCGAGATTTCCTGAAATCCGTATCCCGTTTAATCTTATTGTTGTCGCAATTCTTTTATTGTTAAGAAAAACAGAAAATTCCGCGTTAAAGTGATCTTTTAACCTGTCAAGAAATACATCCTGATCAAGCCTAATGCCGGCGGAAATTACTCCGGCCAATTCTCCGTCTGCGTCATATACCGGCGAGCCGGTATGAACAGCAAGTTCGATTGTGGAACCGGATTCGTAATAGGTGGAGACTTTTCCGTCCAATGCGTCTATAAAATTCTGCATGTTGGCGACAGGGCTTCCGAAACGCAAAGGCTCATAAGTTCTTGCAAGGGCGATTCCGTTTTTATCCGTTACGGTGAAATATGATATATCAAATAACTCAGCCATCGGCGTAAGGATTTCGATTAATTTATTTGTGTTTCCTTCTTTTACCGCGCTGATAACGTCAGGATAAAGCGAAGCGGAAACCGCCGCTGTTTTTGTGCTGTGTTCAAATTTATCAAGATAGCTTTTCAGATTTTTAACAGTAACGGATATTATTTCATTTTTAATCAGCGATGAATAACTGATAAACACAAACGAAGAATACGCGGTTATAACAAAAACAAGCAAGAAAAGTATTATAACCAGCGGAAATATTATTTTACCTTTAAGGCTTCGCCAAATCATTATTTTTCTCCGCTGCTGATAATGAAGAAGAAAGCGGCGTTAAATATTTTAAAAGGCAATGCCAGAGCTCCTGTGATGTAAAGGGTTTGCCAAGACAGTCATTCATGCCGCTGTCTTTATAAATCTCCATGTCATCGGACATAATGTTAGCTGTCAGAGCGATTACCGGAACTCCGATTTTAAGCTTTATGATTTCTGCAGCCGCGTCAAGACCGTCCATAACGGGCATATGCATATCCATAAAAATCAAATCAAACTGCTTCTGTCCCTTCCTTGTGCGTTCATTGATCAGCTCTATGCCTATTTTTCCGTTTTCGGCTACGGTTGTTTTTATTCCTACCCTGGCAAGATGTTCGCAAAGAACAAGCTGATTCATGGCATTATCTTCACATAACAAAACCTCGCCTTCAAACGCCGGTTTTTCAATTTCCGCAAGGACGGGTTTTTTGTCCTTTCTGTCTTCTTCCGTTACTTCAATTGTTTCAAGTTCAAGATCAAAACTGAACTTGCTGCCTACGCCGTGGACGCTTTCTACTAGAAGTTTACCGTTCATCATTTCTACGATGTTTTTCGTTATCGCAAGACCAAGCCCCGTACCGCCGAACTGCCGCGTAATTCCGGGATCAAGCTGCGCAAACGGATCAAATACCCTGTTTATCTGCTCAAGCGTCATACCGATTCCTGAATCTTTAACTTCAAAATGCATCGTTAATGATTTTTCGGTTTTTGACAAAATGGAAACGCTGAGCTTCACCATTCCCGTATTCGTAAATTTCACCGCGTTGGAAAGAAGATTTACAAGCGCCTGACGCAGTCTCGCGGGATCGCCAATGGGCATTTTTCCCGCGCTTGGTTCTGCGTAAAAATGCATCATAACGCCTTTCTCGACAGCTTTTGGAATAACAAAGGAACGGCAGCTTTCGAGCAGTTCCTGCAGACTGAAAGGCGTTTTGTCAAGTTCCATCCTGCCCGATTCAATTTTTGAAATATCAAAAATATCGTTAATTATCTGAAAAAGCCATTCTGTGTTTAACCGGATTTTATCGACATAATCCCTTGTCTTGGGCGGAATTTCATCATCAAGGGCAAGATCGGCAAAACCAATGATGCTGTTCATCGGCGTCCGTATTTCATTGCTCATGTTCGCAAGAAAAGCCGCTCTTGCCATTGCCGCGGTTTTCGCGTTTTTGTCGGAAGTTTCAAGAAGTTTCTGGCTCTTGCCAAGCTCTGATGTGCGCTTTTGAACAGCGTCTTCCAGTTTCCTTTTATCATAATTGCTTCTATATAATAAAAGGGAAAGAAGAATAAGCATACAAAGCGATAATATTATTATCAATACTAAAAGCGGCGTCTGAATGATGTTTGACACAGCGAACGCTTCACCGTTACACGCTAAAAATAAAAACGGCGGAATGCCGGGAAAAACCTTTCTAAAATACTTCTTTGCCATACCCATATTAACTTCCTTTCAATACACATTAATCATAATAATTCCAACAGCCGCGCGGACTTATTCATCATCCTCTTGACCTGACGGACCTTCATCCGGCGAATTGATATAAATGTCTTCATCCAGCGGCTTAAAATATTTTAAGAGACAGCGCCATAGTTCCTGCGACGCAAACGGTTTTCCAAGGCAGTCATGGATGCCGCTTGCCTTGTAAACTTCGATATCTTCCGCCATAATGTTAGCTGTCATTGCAACCATCGGGATTTCAGTGTCAAGTTTTATGATCGCGGACGATGCGTCAAACCCGTCCATGACAGGCATGTGCATATCCATAAAAATAAGATCGAACTGCTTCTCTTTATTTAAAATGCGGTTCCTTACCATTTCTACGCCGATTTTGCCGTCTTCCGCTACAACGACTTTTAATCCCACCCTTGTAAGATGCTCGCTTATAACAAACTGATTCATCTCATTATCTTCGCACACAAGAACTTCGCCTTCAAATGTCGGTTTTCTAATCTCCTTAAACATCAGCTTCTTTTCAAGCTTTTCTTCTTCCGTTACGGGAATTGTTTCAAACGTCAGATTAAAATAAAATTTGCTGCCAACGCCGGGAACGCTGTCTACTTCCAGACGCCCGCCCATCATCTCCACAATATTTTTTGTTATCGCGAGGCCCAGTCCCGATCCGCCGTATTTGCGGTTCGTTCCGGTTTCCGCCTGTATAAAAGGATCAAAAACTTTTTCAATCTGATCGGGCGTCATTCCAATGCCTGAATCTTTTATCTCAAAGTGCATGGTAAGGGTATTATCGCCGGTGCTGACAATATCGGAAAGAAGTTTTACCATGCCCGAATGCGTAAATTTTATCGCGTTGGAAAGAAGGTTGACAAATACCTGACGCAGCCTTGTGGGATCGCCTAACGGCCTTTTGCCGACGCTTGGTTCGGCGTAGAAATGAAGCATGATTCCTTTTTCAACGGCTTTAGGCATTACAAGGGTTCTGCAGCTTGCGAAAAGTTCGTGAATGTCAAAGGGAATGCGTTCAAGCTCCATTTTTCCCGATTCAATTTTAGAAATATCAAGGATATCGTTAATTATCTGAAGCAGCCATTCCGAATTCTGATGGATTTTTTCAAGATAGTCTTTGGTTTTAGGCGAAACGTTGCCGTCCATCGCAAGCTCGGCGAAACCCATAATGCTGTTCATCGGCGTGCGTATTTCGTGGCTCATGTTCGCGAGGAAAATGGATTTTGAGCTGTTAGCTGATTTTGCGGCGGAAAGCGCGGCCTGCAGCTCCGCCTGTGATTTGTTTAATTCGATGGTGCGTTCCTGCACCTGGCTTTCAAAGCGCTTGCTTTCGTTGTACCTTCTGTACAAAAGAAACAAAAGGAAAAATAGACCGAACAAAAACGCCGGTATGCCGAACATCAGCGGCATCTGCGCCTGAAGCACTTTTACGCGGTAATCAAAAGTCCTTCGCATCCATTGGCTGGAAATTCCGTCAATGTCGATTAACGCAAGCGCTTTATCAACAATGGAGCATAATATTTTTTCGTCTTTGTTAAAACCAAACGTTGAGTCAAATGTATGATCAAAAATAACATTGGCTTTGTAATCGGGAAGCCCGCGGTAATTGGTCAGTAAAAGAAAGCGGTACTGGCTCGACATCACCATATCAACTTCGCCTCTGTCCATAGCGGCGAAAGCGTCGCCCGAGCTTTCATACTCGATTGTATATTCATGATCGGGGAACCATTTTCTAAAAAATTCGGTATACGCGGTGCCCGCCGCAAGACCGATCTTTACGTTTAAAATTTCATTAACCGATATATTGGGTAGACTTGATTTTGAAAGAAGCGCGTAATCGTCGGTTATTATCGCGGTTTCAGGCCAGATAAATCGCCCGTAACGTTCTTCGGTTCTTATAAGCTCTGTAAGCAAAGACAGTTCTCCGGTTTCGAGCATATTCACCATATCCAGCCAGTCAATATACTGACTTCCCTTGTTAACAAGATTAAAGGTTATATCCGTAAGCGCGGTAATTTCGTTCATGACATCAAAGGCGATTCCCTGCCATTGTTTTTCCTGCGTATTGTAAAAACACAGCGGATAGTTATCAAGCTCAGCGGCAAAATTCACGGAAGGATTTAACTGAAGATAATATCTTTCATCGTCAGTAAGATGCGTAAACAACTTATGCTTCAGGTATTCCTGATAGCCGCGGTTGTAAAGAAACGTGATATACTGCAGCCCGCCGTTTTGCAGAATTTTTTGCATAATAGAGATAACAGGTTTAAGCTCATCTTTCTGCGTCGACATTGAAACAGGGCTGAAAGCAAGCGGAAAAAAATCGCCGATAACAACATCATCATAAACATCAAACGCGAACTCCGCGGGATTCTCGCCGAAAAACGCGTCGGCGCCGCCGGTTTTCAGCAGCTCGTAAGCGGCGTCAAAACCCCTTACATAAACTGATTCAAAACTTTCAAACGCTTTTGACTCAACTAACTGGTTTTGGGTAACGGCGCCGTCAAGAAAAGCAAAACGCAGCGGACGCACAGTCTCAATCTCAGAAAGCGGCTGACTGTCTTTTATGCGGAAATGCAGCAATGTACGCTGGACGATGGCTGTAGTCATGGAGTATGTCATGCGGCGTTCCGGCGTGGGTGAAAGGATGCCGGTAAAATCAACTTTTCCGTTTTCAAGCCCGGAAATTAAATCGCCCCATTCATAAACATGCAAATTAAATTTTATATTAAAAAGATCGGACAGCCACCCGCATAATAAATCGGAAAAGCCTCTTACCGAATAATCCCTGGAATAAAACGCTTCAGTGCTCGGAGTCATACCATAAATAAAAGAAATCCCCTGTCTTTGAAACGCTTCTATAGCCGCAATTTCTTCCGCGGTAACGCCGGGAACATCCCTGAATGAAGGGTACGGAAAAGAAACCGAATAAGCATTACCGGCGGACGCTCTATTACAGGATATAATAGAAAACACCAATAAAAACACAAGGAGAAAAGAAATAACGCGGCTTTTTATATTCATAAATTCCAATTAATAACAATATCTCCCTACTTTATACTATGTTATAGAAGAAAAAGCAAGAAAATCTTTTAATACTCCAAAAAGCGTTATTATTTGTACTATATTATGATTTTTTCAACTATTTTTATTAAGTGAATCGAGAGAATTTTTAATATTCATAATTAAATCAGTCATATTTTTAATAAATTCGGGCAGGTTTTCACGGATAAAAACCATGTCTACGGCTTTTCCCGCCGCTTCAAGAGCTGCCGCTTTCGCGGATAATTCGGCGGCGACAAGCGTTTTTAACGCGCTTTTTAAAGCATGAACATTTATTACAAAAAGGGAGATGTCTTTTTCGTCTGAATCATCCGAAAGAACTTTATCGAACGTTGAGATACGGTTTTGCGCGTCTACGCAAAATACGGACAAAACCAAAAGATAGCCGTCCATTGTTCCGCCGGTCGCGGCAACGCCCTTTTCAATATCAACGCCGGGGATTTCAGGAATTATCAGGCCCGGCTCATTATTCGCGGCGGAACTGTCGGAAAGATTTTGAACGTTTTCAGAAACGGCGTTATTACCGCCTGAAATATTATTATTTATTTTTATGTGTTTCTTTTCATCCGGTATCCAGCGCTCGAGTATATCATTTAATTTGAAAATATCGATCGGCTTGGAAAGAAAATCACTAAACCCGCTGTTTATAAACATCTCTTTCATTCCGACAAGCGCGTTAGCTGTCAACGCGATAACGGGAACGTCAGCGTCGTGCTTGCGGATAATGGCGGCGGCTTCGATTCCGTCCATGCCCGGCATCATATGATCCATAAAAATAATATCGTATGTTTTACCGGCGAAAATTTTATTTATCGCTTCCTGCCCTGAAGTGACAGTGTCCGCAGTAAGTCCGTATGGTTTTAAAAGCCCCTGAGCAACCTGAAGATTTACGGGCAAATCATCGACAATCAGCACTTTAACGTCAGGCATCCATGAATGTTCGATTTCATTTCCGTGGCTGTTGCTTTTAAAAACAAAATTGCGGAGATTCTTTGCGGTTTCTTCGCCGATTGTTTCATCGCTTACAATACCCTGCATAAGCACTGCCGTAAAAACAGAACCCCTTCCGTAATCGCTTTCGACATATATTTTCCCGCCCATCATATCCAAAAGTTTTTTTGTTATGACAAGACCAAGACCTGTTCCTTCGATCCTTCTGTTTGCCTTTGTATTTAACTGTGAATAATCACTAAAAAGCTTGTCAAGATCATCCTTTCGGATTCCGACGCCGGTGTCTTTGACGGTAAAACGAAGCAGCGCGGCTTCAAGCGACGAAAGATTAATTGGATGAACTTTTTCCCATGAAACGCTTAATGTTACGCTTCCTTCGTTTGTATATTTAATCGCATTGGATAAAATGTTATTAAGAATTTGTTTTACGCGGATTTCATCACCTAACAGTTTCAGGGGAAAATCGCTGTTAATTTCCAGAATAAAATTAATCGGTTTTGAACCGATGCGCACCCTGTTTAAATTGATTGTATCGTTGATAAAGGAAGCGGTTTCGTATTCCAGAGCCAGAAGCTCAAAACCGCCCGCTTCAATTTTGGAAATATCAAGAATGTCGTTAATGATTCCAAGAAGCGACGCGCCGGATAAATAAATCTGATTTATACTGTTTCTTGTTTTTTCCGGAAGCTCGCCCTGAAGCTCAATTTCCGAAAGACCGATAACGGCGTTAAGCGGCGTGCGTATTTCGTGGCTCATCGTCGCAAGAAATTCAGTTTTCGCCTCGGATGCCTGAATCGCGATCCTTGTCTGGTTTTCAAGTTCAAGCGTACGGTCACGTACGGTTTTTTCAAGGATGACATTCGATTGTTCAAGAATTTTATACAAACCGCTGAAACGGCTGGAAAGCGTAAAAGCCGTACCGACATGAAACACAAAGGTTGAATAAATAAAAAGCCTTACGGAACTGCGGAAGAACACTATGTCAAGCGCGTCAAAAATTCCGCAGGCGTAAACAAGAAGCGATCCGATTAAAAGGCTCGCGAATGTGTTGGATGTTCTTCCGATAATATCGTTTTGAATTTTATTTAAGCGGCGCTCTTTATTATGATGCCGGAATATGCCGAAGAAAACAAAAAAGAAATATACAAGCATTGAAATGTTAAAAATATGCATGATTTCATCGCCGTATTGTTCACAAAAGAAAATCTGCGTAACGCCGGCAAACAGCGAAAAAATAAAAAAGCCGGTGTTCATTTTGGTTACTTTCTGCCGCCCCATCTGCTCGATAAAAAGACACAGCATTGATATCGTTAAAAATGTCGCAAGGTATTCAATACGAATGGCAACCCTTGAATCGGGGATAATAATATTTATAGTGCCTTCTGTAAAAATGCAATGAACGCAAAGCATAAGCGAAAAAATACCGTAATATAGATTGAAGATTTCTTCTTTCTTCCTGACAGACAGGAAAATTAAAAGATAATAAATGCCGGTATAAACAAGAACGCCGCACAAAAAGAAGCGCAGATAATTTTGATGCTGTTTTAAAATTACTTCGTAATTATCAATATAATAAGGCTCTGAATAAAATAAACCGGTTCCGTCATACGCCGGATCGCCTGCTATCCGCAGCGCAAGAATATTTGTTCCCGGAATAAAAAGTTCTTTGCTGACAGGAAAATAAACATCTCTCCATGTGCGCTTTTCAGTAATCCTGCCGTTTTCGTCAAGATGCATTTCTGATCGCACAAGGCAGCCGTTAAAATAAATTTCCCAGTTTTCGCCGATACAGCTGAAAAAAAATCCCGGCACTTCCGCGGGATTATCCTGAATAAATTTGACAGCGTCAACGCTCATTTCTATTGGAATGATAATTGTAAATTCCTGCGCGGGCTTTCCAAACGGAGAAAGAAACGCGCGCTTTTGCAAATCCGGCAAATTCGAATTTGTCACAGTAAACGGAGCGGAATTGAATTTTACCCACTGCGCGTGAAACTGCGTTTTGTAGTACAGCGCGTCATCCGGTGCTAAAGATGCCTCCGCGGGCACTGAAAAAATATCCGCAGGATCAAAACCGTGCCTGATAAACGCGGAATTACCCATTAGGTTATGATAAATTGGACTTCCGCTTCCGCTGCGGATTCTTGTCTGCTCAGTCCATTGATATATAATCATTAGAATAATGGCAATTGAATAAAAAACCGGAATAAGGTACTTTAGCGGGATTAATTTTATTTTATGTCTAAGATTCAAGTCCATGAACCATTTATTATAATAGAATTTTACAAAATTTACAATATATTAATTTTATTTGCATAACAATAAATACAGCCATTCGCGCATGTATTATACTCGCCGATATCAGTTGAACTTACACAGCCGCATTCAAGCCGCTGGTTTTTATCTTTTTTTGATGTTATATCCTTTCCTGTAATTTTTGAAATTAATAAATTATCAATGCATTTCGCGTGCCCGATATTGTATTTAGAAAGATCGATATCCTCAGCGCAGGTATCGATTATTAAATTGCGATCTTTCGCGACACTGGAAAATTTTTCAGCTATAATGATTTTTTCTTCCATGGTGATTTCAGCAATACCATGCAATTTAATATTGTGATTTATTTTTTTGTAAAAATCGATAAAACTGATAATTACTTTTTCTGTATAACCTTTTAATTCCCCTGAATATTCTTCAAATTTTTCGATGTGATAATCTATCGTATAACGCGTATTTAATAGAATAGGATCATATCTCCATATAATTCTCTGCGGCCCAATTATATCAGATAATTTTTTAAAAGTTTTTATTATTTCTTTTTTGGACGGCAGATTTCTTTCTATATCGTTATCATAAGGATTTAATGTAAATTGGAAATAAAAAGCATAATCGCATAAATACTGAAGCTTATCAAGCATGGGTTTGGGATTTTTCGTCCAGAAGACAATACAATCAACTTCTTCAGGCGCGAGATTTACTTTTCTAACCTGCTGGTTATTCACCGGATTCTTTACATTGACGAATTTTTCTTTAACGCGTTCAATTAACCACTCTGAATGGCAGGCGGGAATATCTGTTCTGCGCGAAGCGGAGATTATCATTGGTGATTATTATAGCATATTTAGCTAATTAATGATTGATACAGCGAATAATTCTCCTGATCAAAACAAACAAAAACAATTTTTTCCATACCCGGCGTTTCATTTAACGTTTCACGCACCGTATTGATGGCTATTTCCGCAGCCTTATCCTTTGGATAACCGTAAACACCTGTACTGATATTCGGAAAAGCAATACTCTCGATTCCCTTCTCCTGCGCTAAAAGCAAACTTTTTCTGTAACATGACGCAAGCAGTTCAGAACCTGCAGCAGTGTGTATCGCACCGTCAACTCCGGGCGCACTGCTCACGCTAAAGCGTTCGCGCTTTATTTTTCTTATTGACTTTTTTTTAGCGCCACGCCTTCCTGCATTATTTCATCTACACGCTATGCGTGCATACTTGGGCGCCCCCGCCGCCCATTAAGCTTGAGTTTGCGGCGTTGACGATGGCGTCAACGTTTTGTGTGGTGATGTCGGAGAGGAGGGATTCGATAGTTGGTTGGTCATAGGGAACTCCTTACTGGGGGATTTAATAATCTAGTATTATGTAAAATACAGACATTAAAAAAAAATGTTATACTAAGGGCATGCCAAAAGAAATATTACCACAGGTAAGTGGAAAAGAATTAAAGCTAATGGAAGTATTATTGTCAGAGGGGTATATAGAGCATAAATACGCAGTACGATTACAGGCAGTAATTAACAGAGCGAAAAACGTCTCAACGAACACGATTTCATAGATATTGAATATAAATTTGAACAGTGTAAGTAATTTTGTTAAGCGTTTTAATGAAGGCGGGATTGAAGCCTTGCTCCATGACAAGATCAGAAAACCCGGGAAAGCCCCCATACCGTTATCGGTAAAGAATAAATTGATAAAATTTGTATACCAGAAAAAACCAAATAACGGAACACACTGGAGCACACGTGATTTAAGCAAATATTTTAACATCAGTCATACCGCGGTAAATACAATACTAAAAGAATGCGGGATAAAGCCGCATCTTGTAAAAAGATTCCAATTCAGTACAGATAAGGAGTTTGAAAGCATGCTTGCGGATGTAGTCGGATTGTATCTTGACCCTCCAAAGAACTCAATTGTGTTCTGTGTAGATGAAAAAAGCCAAATTCAAGCGCTTGAACGAACACAGCCGATATTACCGATGCGGCCAGGAATTCCAGAAGGTCAAACGCATGATTATTACAGGCATGGAACAACAACATTATTTGCAGCGCTTAATGTAGCAAGCGGAAAGGTGATAGGGACATGCAAAAAAAGCCATAAAGCGAATGACTATATAGATTTTCTAAAACTAATAGACAAAAAGACGCCTAATAAAAAAGTTTTACACATTGTAGCTGATAATTACTCGTCACATAAAGCGCCTGAGGTAAAGGCATATCTTGAAGGAAAAGGAAAACGCTTTATAACACATTTTATACCAACATATTCGTCATGGCTCAACATTATTGAACGATGGTTTGCGGAAATAACCAACAAACGGATACGAAGAGAGAGTTGGAGCAGTCTAAAAGAACTTGAAAATGCGATTATTGACTATATTACTTCATGGAATAAATCTGGACGAAGAGTTTGTTGGACAAAAACATTCGATGAAATTACATCTTCAATTGAAAAGGTAAAATATTGTTTATGATATTTGTATTTTACAGAATACTAGATGTCCTTATCATGCCTTCTTCAATGGTAAGAAAATAATTCTAATGATGTATTAGTCTCATAAAATTAATATAAATGGTTTCTTACTTTACTTATTCATCTCCGTATTTTTGTTTTTATAATTTGAAAAAGCAAATAACATTTTAATATTACATATTGACTAGAAATAATTAAAACAAATCCTTTTGTAATATTTTATTACATGCAACCTTTCTTTCGTTAATAATATCAGAATTATTTATATCTCCAATAAGTAAGGGTGATAATTTATTATGTTTGTCAAAACTATTAATTACAATCTTTTGACTGTAATTTGCATAGCAATAAATACAACCATTCGGACATGAATTATACTCACCAATATCAATACATCCTACACAACCGCATTCAAATCGTTGATTTTTGTCTTTTTCTACTGATAGGTTACTGCCAATAATTTTTACAATTAACCTGTCATCAATACATCTAGCATGACCTATATTATATTGTGAAAGATTAATATCTTCAGCGCAAGTATCAATGAGCAAATTATTTTCTTTCGCGATTTTGGAAAAACTTTCCGCGATTGTTATTTTTTCTTCAAAGGTAATTCTTGTAATATAATTAGATTTAATATTCTCAGTTATTTTTTTATAAAAATCAATAAAGCTAAAAGTTACTTTTTCTGTAAAACCTTTAAGTTGACACGCTATTTCTTCAAAATTTGTAATGTGGTATTCAATTGTATAACGTTCATTGAGTAAAATTGGATCATATCTCCATATAATTCTTTGCGGTCCTATTATATCAGATAATTTTTTAAACGTTTCTATTATTTCTTCTTTTGGAGGTAATTTTGTTTCTATATCGTTATCATAAGGATTTAACGTAAATTGAAAATAATAAGCGTAATTATTAAAATGTTGAAGTTTATCTAACATAGGTTTTGGATTTTTACTCCAAAAAACAATACAATCAACAACTTCAGGAGCAAGATTTATTTTGCTTACTTGATGAATATTCATCGGATTCCTTACATAAACATATTGTTCCTTTGTTCTATTTATCATCCATTCTGTATAGTATGCGGGAATGTCTGTTCTTCTACTTGCGCTTATAATCATTTTATTTCCTGTACTCAAAGAATACATTATGTCTAATATTACTGATTGGGTTAATGTTTGATGAATAATTTATTGGATAAATTAAACCATTTTGACGTATTTTTATCCAACTCCCATTCCCAGGAAAAACTGGTTCATTGGGGTCATCAATAAAATATCTTCTTACATTCACAGGAGTGAATAGAGGAGAAATAGTATCGTCAAATATATCTCGACCATTGTCACGATGATTAACATCATTAAATAATAAAAATGCTCCTTGAGTCATAGTATTTTTTATTGCATCAATAAGGTTTGTTAAAAAAATCGAATGGTTACCATGTCTGTGAATAGTAGAAAATATTTTATTTAACATAATTATATAACAATTCTCTATTGAAAAAGGATTAAGCAGATCCACAACAGAATATAAAACATTTAAACATGATATTCTTGTTGAATCCCAATTAGAACTTATATCCCATCCATAATATTGAAAATTCAAAGGTAAATTATTATCACTTATGTATTTTGTAATTGCATAATAATCTGGTGAAAAACCACAACCTAATGAGAGAATATTTATAGTACTTCCTTCGAATGTTTCAAGAATTTTTGATACAGATAAATAGTGATAAATTTCACTAATGTATGAAGGTCCGTATTTTAATACATAAAAATTTGATTTTTTATCACATTCATATTCATCTAGTCCACCAACATAGAAACCAGGTTGCAAACAATTATAACAGTAGCAATCTCTACCATCATCGTGACAACAATTCATCAATGAAATATTACTCATACATTGGGTTATTACTTGGTCAAACAAACTATAGCACCTCCACTATAATATACCATATAAATCAAGGGATTTCATCTCGTTCTTCCCTTTCTATTTCTTACATAAAATAAAAAATCAGTTTGCAATGTACGATTGTAAATCCATTAATCACGTAATTTCGCTAGTGCGCTATTATAATCATATGGTTCGGTCAGTCCGTTTTGTGAATAAGTAATGTCTGCGATATACCATGCATTATCTGTTGAGTTTGCTTTCTTTACATGTCCGCCAACATCATTTTTAGCTTTTAATCCTGTCTTCTTCTCCCAAAAATCCTGCCAACTCGAGTATCCATCAGGTACTCTTTCAGCAGTGCCGTTAATATTTTTTATTAACATATCTACCTCCATAATTTAAAAATAATAATCGCACATTGCATAACTGATAAAAATTTTCCAACCTCACTTCGACGGTGGAGACCGTTTATACGGACTAACTGGAACTGGTTTAGGTCCAGGTTTATTTCCTGATCCCGGATAGGGTGGGGATGAAGGTGGTGAACGCCTGTATGGTCCAACCGGTACTGTTTTTGGTGCCATAATTATTCTCCCAAATACTTAGTTAAATTTGCATATTTTCTTGAAAAATGTATAATATGACATATTCTACGTTTTTCTGCAAATTTTTGATAATTCACTTTACAAACCAACAAATATAGTGTACACTCGAATTATTATAGTAAATACTATAGTATAATTTTAAGGTTGTCAATGGCTGAAGAAGAAAAAAGATATAATTTTATAAGGGAAAAGTCTGGGCTTTCCAAGAAAGATTTTGCCGCAAGTCTTGGTTTGTCCCTATCCATGAGTTACCAAATATCCTCTGGGCGCATTAAGCCTCCTCGTGAGCTTTTGGAGCGTTTATCTTCCAAATATAACGTTAATTTACATTGGTTTTTGACAGGAAATGGCTTCTCTGGGCTTGATGAGGACTGTGCCGAAATTGACCTTTTTGAACAGGAAGCGGCTGCAGGTTATGGACGAGAAGTGGATGATTATCAAGGAAAGAGTCCTTTTAGGGTTCCCTTTTCCCTTATCCGCCCACATCGTCCTGAGAATTTAAAAGCTGTGTATGTATCTGGTGATAGTATGATAAATGAACGAATAAATAACGGCGATATAATTTTCTTTAATACAAAAAAAATAGAAGGAAATGGTATTTTTGTAATTTCTAATGGCAATACACTTTTGGTAAAACGGGTTGATCGCGATTTGGCTAATAGTACTATCACATTAATTAGTGCTAATGATAATTATGAACCAAGAAAATATTCTGGAAATGAACTTAATGACATAAAAATTATCGGACAGGTTATTGCGTGTTGGCATAAGATATAAAACGGAAAAGGGTTAAATTCAAGTTTTTAAACTTTTGCTCCTACTCCACTTCCAGCCACCACTTATCCGTTTTGTCTGTAATCTGCCGATAGCTGACCCCTAAAGTCTTAAAGTGCTTTATGGCGCATTGGATTTTACGCCACTCATTTGGGAAACGTAGTTTATCATGATCTTCTGTGCCTTTTGTTTCCCGTACTAAGTGAAGTGTTTTATTTTCTTCCTTATCAATACGAATAATACCCCAATCAGGATTATAATTAAGAATTACTTTTGGAATTTCGATTTTAAAGTTTGAAGGAAATTTAAAATAACAACGTATATTCCCATCAATATCATCTTTTTTTAAGCGATCACTGACAAAGCGTTCTTCTACTTCGGAATCTACCTGTATAAAATCATATAAACTATGAGCAGAGCCATTAACGAGTTCTTTTTGCGTAAAAGATTTTTCGCGGGGAAAATATTCTTCCATCATTGTTAATTTATGTTCATCATCACCTTTTTGAATATGATAGACTATATTTTCTGCTACAAGGTCGGCAAGAGTATTTTTTACTATGTTTATAAAAATAGCCGAGAAACCTTCAGGGTTATAGAAAATATGTTTTTTCTTTTCGTAGGAGATACCTTCAAAGATTGCGGCAAGCGTAGGACGAGTAAGGTTTGTTGTTCTTGCTGCCCTGTCAATCAAATTGAAAACAGGATATGTTTTTTGTTCTTGATTGACAGTATTTCTGTTTAAAGCTACTGTTCTTTCATTGTTAAAAACAAGCGGAGTGTTTTGATTTAATTCCTTTCCATTACCAAAATAGACAATTTGTTTATTAACATCCATTTCAGTAATTTTAAAACCTTTTAAGTTAATATCATTACAAGTTTTAATAAAATTCCATCCTTTTGGATAATCCTTTCTAAAATATTGATTATTCCGATTGCGTGTATCAGTAATTTTCAGTAAAATTGCGGCTCCACTTTTTGACACTTCTTTTAGTTCAAAAGTGTAAGTTGTTATAACAAATTCACCTTTTGTAAGGATGATTTTGGGTTCAGGTATAATAATCTCTTTTTTATTAAACGCTTCTATTGAACGTAATATAAGTTCTTTTGAATCCAGTATAATTTCGTAATCTGTCTTTCTGGAGATTCTTTTCCAAAAATCTGTAAAATAATCGCTGTTGTATATGTCGTTGTTACGTTTTGCATTACCCTTTCTTGCATCTGTCGGATCAGGTGGTAATATATCACCGCTTTCCTTGTATTCATTTTGAAGAGCGTTAACATAAGCGGAGAAATCTTCTGGACAAACAACAGTTAGTATATTTACATCATCACCAAAAACACGTTCTCCTTCCTGATTAACGCAGATACGCAAACCCCTGCCCAATTCCTGACGGCGTGTATTCATTTGGTTAGCGGTCTCATAACGAGGCTCTTTTAACAGACAAATTGTAAATACATTTGGATTATCCCAACCTTCACGCAAAGCAGAATGAGCAAAAATAAAAAATATTTTGGAATCAAAACTGAGAAGCTCCTGTTTGTCTTTTATTATTTGACGATATGCTTCTTTTTCAAGCTTGCGGCTTTCTTCTGAATTACCAATTTCATCCAGATACTGGACTTCACCTGTTTTGGAATCCTTCTTTTGAGCAAAATAGCCATTGTGTACTTCATTAGCCTTAAATTTACAGAAATACTCATCTTTCTTACTTAATTTCTCAAAAGCTTCTTCAAAGAGTTCTTTAATAAATGGTTTATTCCCTTTGTAATTGGCTACATGGTCAACAAAGAAAAGAGAAAGAACTTTGATACCACGATCTCTTAAAACTTTTTGCCGTTCAAAATGAAATTTAATTGTTTCTTCTATTTGGGTTCTATAAATATCTTTTTTTGTAATATCCGCTTCTATACTGTTTTCCATGTTGAGTATTTCTTGATTGGTAAACTC